>X96_European_Hare__coassemble_641_pt1 | contig 38826 bp, 39 predicted proteins | sample X96_European_Hare__metabat2_high_PE_013 | metagenome-assembled genome bin X96_European_Hare
GTCAAGTGGTCAAGACGGGGGCCTCTCACGCCCCAAACGGGAGTTCGACTCTCCCACGGGTCACCAGCCTTGGCTCCCGCGGATGCGGGAGCCGGGCAAAAGTAAATAGTGTAGTTGGTGCTTTTAACGGTGAGGGTCCACCCGTTCCCATTCCGAACACGGAAGTTAAGCTCACCAGTGCCGAAAATACTTGTCTGGAGACGGACTGGGAAGATAGGTCAGTGCCAACACCGGGCCCCTTATGGGGCCCGAGTACTTTGCCTCCTTAGCTCAACAGGTAGAGCATGCGGCTGTTAACCGCAGGGTCGTAGGTTCGAATCCTACAGGGGGCGCCAAAAAGAGCCGCCACTCGCAGGTGGCGGCTCTTTCAAATACGGGCCTTTAGCTCAGTTGGTTAGAGCAACCGGCTCATAACCGGTCGGTCCGGGGTTCGAGTCCCTGAAGGCCCACCAGGAAGCAAGCTTCGGCTTGCTTCTTTTTTATTGACAGAGCCTTTTCAGTGGTTTATTATATTCGTGCAATTCAACATAGGGGTGCTGGGTTTTCCCGGCTGAGATAGGACTAATTGAGGTCCGGACCCTTGAACCTGATGCGGGTAATGCCGACGTAGGGAACTTCTTTACGCATCGGGTTTTCCCCGGTGCGCTTTCTTTTTGCGCCGGGAGAAGGCGAAAGGAGAATACAAAAATGAGAAACAAGAAACTGCGTGCCATGGCTGAAGGTGCGGTGCTGCTTGCGCTGGCGCTGGTATTCAATGCGCTCAAGCTGTTCACGCTGCCCAATGGTGGTTCTGTGGACCTAGCCATGATTCCGATCTTTATTTTTGCCCTGCGCTGGGGCGTGGGCTGGGGACTGCTCGAGGGCTTCCTGTTCGGGCTTTTGCAGATGCTCATAGACGGCGCAATAGCCTGGGGCTGGCAGAGCCTGCTGCTGGACTATCTTGTCGCTTTCACGCCGCTCGGCCTTGCGGGCATATTCCGCGGCAAGGGCAAAGGCATATACGTCGGCATACTGCTCGGCTGCTTTGTGCGTTTTATTGTGCACTACATTTCAGGCGTTACGATTTATGCCATCACGATGCCGACCGAGCTCTTCGGCGTCGTCTGGGCTTCGCCGGCGACCTACTCGCTCATCTACAACGGCAGCTACATGCTCATCGACACCGTCATCTGCCTCGTCATCTTTGGCGTGCTCTACAAGCCGCTGTACAAGTACATCCAGGCCCAGGACATCAGGGTCTGAACGTAAAGGGACGCGCCCTCTCTGGCGCGTCCCTTGTATTATGTGCCGGAGCCCGTGGTTATCGGCTCTATGACCGAGGCGAAGATGCTGCTGAGCTTTGCCATGCCTTCCGCTGCTGGCTGCTGCGCGGCGCGGGCATAGATGTCGTACTTAGCCGTCTTGTCGCTTGAACGTGTGTTTTCCCGGCTGGTCGTGACCTTTCCGGAGATGGTTGTGGAAAAGCCCCAGATGTTCATGCTTGACTGCATTGTGCTCTCGTTCGACTCAGCGAGCTTGTCGGCGGTGGAGTCCTTGACCTCCATCGTGAAATTTACGGTCGCTTCCTCCATCGTGAAGGCCGGGATGGGCACGAGAGCGAGCAGAGGAGCCTCCACCTCCACAGTGACCGGCTTGGTCTCGCCGCTTGCGGCGTCGACGACCGTGCGGTTGAGCTTGAACTTTACCGTTCGCGCCTCGACTGCTTCGTTCTTGCTCAGGTCCGGCATCGTCTTGAAAGCGAGGCGGAAGAGCTGGTCGAGGTAGACGTTGCAGAGCTCGGCCTGGCCCTTGGCCACCTCTATCAGGGGCTGGCAGATGAGCAGCCCCATGGGCAGACCGGTGAAGTCGTCGGATATTGCCATGTATTACTCCTTTCATGCTTAGAGTGCGGAGCGCCTGTTGAGTTCCGTCTCAATGCGCGCCAGGCCCTCAGGGGACTCACGCAGGCGGAAGTGCAGCTCCAGCTCGCCGCCGCCTGTCTCTTTGTCCGGAAGCGGCAGTGTGACCTTTACGTATTCCATATTCATCACCCCGTGGCTCATCAGCGCGGCCAGGGGCGAGCGTATCAGCTCCTCACCATGCGGACCGGGATAGCTTACTGATATCGTCCTAGGGATATACACCGTCTCGCCGCCGCGCTCCACGGCTTCAAAGCAGCCGGACAGGCAGTTTTCAAGACTGCGGCGCTCAAGCTGCTCATATGCCTCCTGCATCGCGATGCCCACGGCGCTGATCAGTTCTTTGGTGTCCATGCAGCCGCCTCCTAACAGTCGAGTATGCAGAGCCTGTCGGTGCTCAGCCGGTATTTTTCAAGCAGTGCCCCAAGGTCGTCGCCTACGTCAACTATACAGTTCACGTCGCCGGAGCTCATGGGTGACCAGACCGCGTAGCGCCCGGGCCCGCCCGCTGCGGCGGAGCTTTCCTCGCCGAGGTCGGTGAGGAAGGGCTGCCTCTTGGCAAATTCCCTCCAGTTCAGTTTGAATACGCCTCCTTTTGAGTTCACGGACGGTATGAGACGCCCTTTGCGTGCTCGTACTCAGCCACGCCGCCGGTGTGCGGATTCCCGGCGTGATACCACGTCGGGAGCAGGTACATGTCGCAGAAGGCGGCTCCGGCAAAGCCGTTTGGAAAGCTGACGCCCTCGCGATGGTGCCAGGTGTAGCCCGGCGGAGTGCCCTGCAGGCCGGCTGCGGCATTGGCGAGGGCATAGTCGCCGCTGCGGCTGCCGCTCATGGCTATGCGATATGCCCCCGTGTTGTTGTATGTGAGCTGTATAACCAGGTGGTTTTGCGCCGTGACCCGGTTCATGACAGCCCGCCTGAAGGCGGCCCGGCTCGGAAAGTATTGGGCGGGCGTATGCGGCTGAAGATACCAGTCAACGATTGCCGAAGCCTGCTCCGACATCCTGTAGCTGGGCCCCACGCTGTTCAATATGTCTGGGTCGTCCCAGCCGGTCACACGCCTTGACCTTATAAAAAGCATCCACGTCGCCTCCTGTGAACAGGCTATGCGGACAGACTCAGGCTTAGACCATGGGAAAAAAGCAGGGCGGAGGCGCTCTTCAGCGTCTCCGCCCTGCTTATGCGGCTTTAAAGTTCAGTAAACCTTTGCGTCCACGAACTTCGAAAGCTCGTCCGGGGCTATTATTATCTGCTCGCCGCGCATGCCCGCGCTGACGGCGATCTCGTCGAAAAGAATGCTGGTCTCGTCGATGTAGGTGGGGTATTTCTTCTTCATGCCTATGGGCGAGCAGCCGCCGCGCATGTAGCCGGTGAGGGGCAGCAGCTCCTTGACGTGTATCATCTCTAGCTTTTTGTTGCCGGACACCGAGGCCGCGCGGCGGAGGTCCAGCTCGTCCGAGACGGGTATGCAGAAGACGAGGATGCCGGTCTTGTCCCCGCGCGTCACGAGCGTCTTGAAGACCTGTTCCTCGGGCAGACCGATCTGCTCCGCGGCATGTTTGCCTGAGAGGTCGGATTCGTCGTATTCATACTCAGCCGTGCGGTAGGCTATGCCGGCCGCGTCCAGCAAGCGCATGGCGTTGGTCTTTGTCATGTCGTCTCTCCTCCCATCTCCGCTGCATACTTCTCATACACGGCTCGAACGGTTTCCGGGTCCAGTTCCGGAAAGGGCGTCACCGGCGCAGGTACGTCCTCGAAGGGCCTTAGCTGGAGGCGGTAGTATACGAGGTCACACCATCTGCCAAGCTTCCAACCGGTCTTTACATCCGTGTATACCTTGGCAAAGCCGAGACGCTCATGCAGCCGCTCGCTGGGCGGATTGGGAGAGGATACGGTTCCATAGACGCTGACAAAGCCCAGGAGCCGCAGCAGCTCCAGCAGTGCGCTGTAAAGTGCCATTCCCAGTCCGCGGCCCGTGTACGACTGCTCGAGATAAACAGAGAGCTCAGCGTCCCAATCAAAGGCGGCGCGGACGCGGTAACGGTGCGCATAGGCGTAGCCCACGGCGCGACCATCCTCCTCGCAGACGAGAAAGGGGTACTCGGCGGAGATGTCTGCGATGCGCCCCGAAAACTCCTCCGCCGTGGGGGCGGGGGATTCGAAGCTTATCACGGTATCGATGTATGGCGCATATATTGCGGCCAGCGCGGCCCCATCTGAGGGCAGAGCGCTGCGTATCCTGAAACTCATAAAAAACTTCGCCTCTTTCAGGGGAATTTTAACCTTTACTGAACTCGACGTCAAGGATTAACGGAAAATTCACAGCTTGGACTGCAATTGTCGCTTGTAAAATACGGATTTGATGTTATAATCGAATCCGTTATATTCTAAGCGCCCATAATAAATGGAGAGGTGTCCGAGTGGTTTAAGGAGCCGGTCTTGAAAACCGGTGACCCGGCAACGGGCCATGGGTTCGAATCCCATCCTCTCCGCCAACGTTGACCGGGCACCGGCTTTGATGCGAAGGTGTTGAAGCATGTGCCCGGTCCAACTATAAGGGCGTCAGTATAAAAGCCCTCCCGCCGCAAAGGTGTGATGCGGCGGAGCGGAGTATTCTTGATATAAACGAGGGATGACAATGTCTAAGTTCAGGGTTATTACGGACGGTTCGGGCGATCTGTCGCCGGAGCTCGTCAAGGAGCGCGATATCACCGTGGTCCCGTTTTACGTCATGCTGGGCAGCGGCGATTATCTCAAGCAGGACGCGGATATAGGAACTGAGGAGTTTTATGAGTGGATGGTGTCTCATCCCGGCGTGTATCCGAAAAGCTCCACCCCCTCGACTCAGGACTTCCTCAAGGTGTTCCGCGAGGTTGCTGAGGCGGGCGAGGAGGCCATCTGCATTTGCATAACCGAGAAGTTTTCCAACTCCTATCAGACCGCGCGCATAGCCCTTGAACTTCTGCGTGAGGATTATCCCGACGCCAGGATAGCCGTTTTCAATTCCATGGTCAACACCGTGCTCCAGGGCCTGTATGTGCTCGAGGCTTGCAATCTGCGCGACGCTGGTTTCGAGTTGGACGAGGCCGTTGAGAGGCTCACGGAGATAAGGCCGACAGGGCGCATCTTCTTCACCATCGGCAGCATGTCCTACCTCAGCATAGGCGGCCGCATAGGCAAGCTGGCGGGCAAGGTCAGCACCGTGCTGGGCATTCGCCCCATTATCACGCTCAAGGAGGGCGAGATATTCCCCTCGGGCGTCTGTCGCGGCCGCGGCAAGAGCCTCGACAAGACCCTGAACGTGGCGCGTGAATACCTGCGCGAGAATTTCACCTCAGCCGATGAACTCTCCATTGCGGTGGGCTACGGCTACGACTACAACGAGGCCGCGGAGTTCCAGGGGCGCGTCTGTGCCATGCTCGACGAGCTGGGTCTCTCCACCGAGGTGCCCATCCGCCTCATCAGCTCCGTGATCGCCGTGCACACGGGTCCCTACCCGCTCGGCATGGGTATCGTGAGGAAGGCCAGACTGGATAAGTGAAAACAAAAGCACCCGGCCGATAATTCTTTCGGCCGGGTTTTTCATAGGCGGAGCGCCGGACCCCGTAGGCAGGGCATACGGCTCAATGTGCTCTGGCAATAAAAAAGCCCGTGAGTGACAGGGGGTACATCACTCACGGGCTTTCTCCGTCTCTCAGGCGCTGACGCACTCCGCTTCGCGGCGGCGCCCCTCGTAGTAGGACGGATAGCTCTCGACGGGAACGGGGAAGAAGTCGAGGCCGAGGGCCTCGCCGCTCACGGCGTCGATATAGCAGGTGTAGTGCATTTCCTCAGTGGTGAACTCCAGCTCGTAAAGGCTGCCGCCATCGAGCAGCTTCTGGGAATCAAACTTCGCGCTCTTGACGTTGGCGGCCTCGAGAGCCAGGGTGCGGGCCTGCATCGGGCTTATATAGAGAATGGTCTTTTTCATGTTTGTTAGCTCCTTTTCGTTTTTGTTTTATGTGCCCATTGTAAAGGGCGATTATTAAAGTAACGTTAAAAGAAAAAGTTATTTAAATAACGATTTGCTGATTCCTTTCCTGTGTTACGGTCACAGGATACCAAAGTGTTATTAACAAGTCGTTAGAGCAGGATTAGAATAACATTAAAATCGTAAACTTTTTTTGAACACCTAAAATTAATTGTCCTTGCAAAAAGCGACGGCATCTGCTATACTTCGCCATGGATTTTAAGACGGTACTGAGATACCGGCAAAACCGCGTCATATTGCCGCGCCATGTGCGCGGGGATTTTGTGTGTCTTGCCGGAAGCCGGCAGGACATTTTTTGTTGCGAAAGGGCGGTGCTGTACGTGAGGGAAAAGGCCAGACTCATGGATGAAGCGGCGGTGAACCGTGCGCTGATGCGCCTCTCGCACGAGATAGCCGAACGCAACCGCGGCGTTGAGAACGTATGCCTGGTCGGCATACGCCGCCGGGGAGAACCCCTCGCGAAGCAGATCAGAGCCAACATCATAAAAATAGAGGGCGTAGAGGTCCCCTGCGGCAGCGTTGACGTGCGCTATTACCGCGATGACCTCCAGCCCCTTGCCGAGGACCCGATAGTCACGAAGGCCCAGCTTGATTTCCCTGTGGCGGACAAGACCGTCGTTCTGGTGGACGACGTGCTCTACACGGGCCGAACGGTCCGGGCCGCGATGGAAGCTGTGCTCAAGTGCGGCAGGCCGCGGGCGATACAGCTGGCGGTGCTGGTGGACAGAGGTCACAGGGAACTGCCCATAAGGGCGGACTATGTGGGCAAAAACGTGCCCACTTCGCATACGGAGCTCATCGAGGCCCGACTCCCGGAATACGACGGAGAGACAGGCGTGTGGCTCATGGAGCTGTGATGCTCCGCATCAAATTTGTCGTCATCCCAATTAAAATACACTACGGAGAGAGGTAAATCGGGAATGAACAAGAAAACCATCGGAACAGAGCCGATCTACGACGCCCGGACGCTTGGCGCGCCCAGGATGATCGTACTCGGCTTCCAGCACATGTTTGCAATGTTTGGCGCGACGGTGCTGGTCCCCACGCTGACGGGCCTGTCCGTCTCCACCACGCTGCTGTTTGCCGGTCTCGGCACGCTGCTGTTCCACCTGCTGGCCAAGGGCAAGGTCCCTGCCTTCCTTGGCTCATCCTTCGCCTTCCTCGGCGGCTATGCGGCCATCGCGCCCATGCTCGAGAATCCTGACGCCCCGGGCGTGTTCAACGTACCGAACACCGAGCTTCTGCCTTACGCCTGCTTCGGTGTGGCCTGCGCGGGTCTTGTGTACCTGGTGCTCAGCCTGCTGTTCAAGGTTTTCGGCGTGCGCAAGGTCATGCGCTTCTTCCCGCCCATCGTCACCGGCCCCATCATCATCGCCATCGGCCTGTCCCTGAGCTCCAGCGCTGTAAACAACTGCGCCACCAGCTGGCCTGTCGCCCTGGTCGCCATCCTTGTCGTCATCATCTGCAACATCTGGGGCAAGGGCATGATAAAGATCATCCCCATCCTGCTCGGCGTCATCGCGTCCTACATCGTCGGCGCGGTGAGCGGTCAGGTGGACTTCACCGCCGTTAAAGAGGCTGCCTGGATCGGCCTGCCTGTGACCTGGAGCGAGACCGTGTTCGGCCTCTTCGGCAGCGGCAACGTCGACACCGCCATGCTCGCCACCGCGGCGATCACCATCATTCCGATATCCCTTGCCACCATGGTCGAGCACATCGGAGACATGTGCGCCATCTCCTCCACCTGCGGCAGGAACTACATCCAGGACCCCGGCCTGCACCGCACCCTCCTGGGCGACGGCCTGGCCACCAGCCTTGCGGCCCTCTTCGGAGCCCCCGCAAACACGACCTACGGCGAGAACACCGGCGTGCTGGCGCTCTCCAAGGTCTATGACCCCCGCGTGATTCGTCTGGCTGCTGTGCTGGCCATCATCTTCTCCTTCTGCCCGAAGTTTGCTGAGATAGTCCATGCCATGCCCACCGCCACGATAGGCGGCGTGTCCCTGGTGCTCTACGGCATGATCAGCGCCGTCGGCGTGCGCAACGTCGTTGAGAACAAGGTCGACTTCACCAAGAGCCGCAACGTCATCATTGCCGCCCTCATCCTGGTGCTCGCCATCGGTATCACCTACTCCGGCGCCGGCGCTGTGAAGATCGGAGCCGTCAGCTTCTCCGGCCTGGCCACCGCCGCCATCGTGGGTATCGCCCTCAACGCCATCCTGCCCGGCAAGGACTACGAGTTCGGCGCCGACATCCAGGGTGATACCAGCGTGAATTTCAAGGTGTGATAATCGAAAATCCTTGACAAACCGCGAAAATAATGTATAATTTATAGGCCTGCCCTGAGGGACAGGCCTATATCCTTGCCTGCATACAGCAGGCCATAAGTCCAGAAGGAGGTGCACAAATTGGCGAAAACAAGCGAGAAGTACGAAGTGATGTACGTCCTGAATCCGAATCTCTCGGAGGAGGAGACCGCTGCTCTCGTGGAGAAGTTCAAGACGCTTGTCGAGCAGAACGGCACTCTTGATGAGATGGAGGAAATGGGTAAGCGCAAGCTGGCCTATGAAATCAACTATCTCAGCGAGGGTTACTACGTGCTCGTCAAGTTCACCAGCGCTCCCGAGTTCCCGGCTGAGCTGGATCGTATCCTTGGCATAACCGACGGCGTTATCCGCAGCCTGATCACCAAGCGTCCCGAGTAAGAGGTGCGCTGATGCTCAATCACATCGTATTGATGGGCCGCCTCACGCGCGACCCCGAGTTGAGGTACACGCAGAGCCAGATCCCTGTGGCGTCGTTCCGCCTTGCGGTCGACAGGGACTTCGGCCGCGGCGAGGAGAGGCAGACCGATTTCATCGACTGCGTCGCCTGGCGTCAGACCGGAGAGTTCGTGTCCAAGTACTTTCAGAAAGGCAGCATGGCCGTCGTGAGCGGCAGGCTGCAGATGCGGGATTGAACCGACAAGGACGGCAACAAGCGCACGACCGCCGAGGTCGTTGCGGACAACGTGTATTTTGGCGAATCGAAGCGCCGCGAGGGCGAGCCCCGGGACAGCTATGGTCCCCGGGACAGCTACGGCTCCCGCGACAGTTACAGCAACCGCGACAGCTACGGTGCCCGCGACAGCTACGGGCAGAGAGACAGCAGGCAGGACAGCGCTCCGCGCCAGGCCGCGCCTTCCGCCTTTTCCGAGCTGGACGACGGGGACGGCGAACTGCCGTTCTGAGAATTAAAAGGGAGGTATAACCTTGGCTTTCGATAACAAAGGACCCAAGAATCGCAAGCGCAAGAAGGTATGCCAGTTCTGCGTGGATAAGTGCACCTATATAGATTATAAGGATGCCGCCAAGCTCAGGAAGTTCATTTCCGAGCGCAGCAAGATTCTTCCGCGCCGCACCACCGGCACCTGCGCCATGCATCAGCGCGAGCTGACCGAGGCCATCAAGCGCGCCCGTCAGATCGCTCTTCTCCCCTACGTCACCGACTGATAAAGGGGAATATAAGAACCCCCCGGACTCAAAGTCCGGGGGTTTTCCTTTTTCTCAGATGATGCCGTTATCCTTCAGCCAGGCCTCTATGGCGGGACCGGCGCTTTCCACGGCGCTGCCCTTCACGGAGAGGCCCTTTTCAACCGTGGCCTCGGGGCAGAGACGGCGGATATCGGCTTCGCTGCGGCCCATGCCGCTGCCTTCGTTGGTGCACATCGGCAGGATGCGCTTGCCCGCGAGCTCACAGCTCTCCAGGAAGGTCCACACCGGCATAGGCATCGTGCCGCACCAGCAGGGGTAGCAGAGAATGAGTGCGTCCAGTCCGTCAGTGTCAGGAGGCGCAGCCGCCAGCTCGGGCCTTGCGCCCTCGGTGAGTTCGCGCTTCGATACCTCCACGCATTCCCGGTAATCAAAGGGATACTCCGACAGCGTGCGTATCTCAAACGGCTCGACGCCGCACAGCGCCGCCGCCATATGCGCGGCGCGCTCCGTGTTGCCGACTTTCAGCTCCACCATGCCGCCCGGTGCGTAGTTCATACCGCGGTGGGAGAAATAAGCTATGAGAATTTTCAATGCAGTACACCTCCGTTAAAACGCCGCCGCGCCCACGGAAGGGCGCGGCCTTGATGCTTATACGCCCGAGGGCAGGGAGTCATCGTTGAACACCCAGTCCCGAACGTGGATTACCTTGTGGCTCTCTGAGCCGGTGCGCACGACAACCTGGGTTATGCCCGCATTCAAGATGAGCCTCTTGCACATCGAGCAGGGCATTGTTTCGTCGAGCAGTTCGTGCGTTTTGGCGTCGCGCCCTACGAGGTAGAGCGTCCCGCCCAGCATATCCCGCCGCGCAGCGGAGATTATGGCGTTGGCCTCGGCGTGCACGCTGCGGCAGAGCTCGTAGCGCTCCCCGGAGGGTATGCCCAGCGTCTCGCGCATGCACATGCCTACGTCGGAGCAGTTGCGGCGGCCCCTGGGCGCGCCGTTGTAGCCGGTCGAAAGTATCTCATCGTTGCGGACTATTATGGCCCCATATTTCCTGCGCATGCAGGTGGAGCGGCCCAGCACCGCGTCTGCGATGTCGAGATAATAGTCCTCCTTGCCCATTCTTGTATCCATTGCACATACCTCGTCTTTATAGATACATTAAGTTTAGCGTCTGCCCTCTTTCAAGTCAAGAACAAATGTGGTATACTGTGTGGCATGGAGAACTATCAGCGAAAACTGGACAGGGAGCTTGAAGCGCTCGGCGAAAGAAGGCCGAGCCTTTTACTGCACAGCTGCTGCGGCCCCTGCTCGACCTATGTGCTCGAGTACCTTACGCGGCATTTTTCGCTGGGACTTTTGTACTTTGACCCCAACATACAGCCCGAGGCGGAGTATGAGCTCCGGCTTGAGAATCAGCGCCGAGTCCTAGAGGAGTTTCCGGACGTGAAGCTCCACGAATACGGCTGGCAGGGCGAGCGCTACGAGGCCGCCGTACAGGGCCTTGAGGCTGAACCCGAGGGCGGCGCGAGATGCACGGTCTGCTTCCGGCTCCGGCTGGAGGAGACGGCGCGCCTGGCCCGCGAGCTGGGCTACGAGTACTTCTGCACGACACTGAGTGTCTCTCCGCACAAGGATGCCGAGCGCATAAATCAAATCGGCATGGAGCTGGCGGAGAAATATGGTGTCCGCTGGCTGCCCTCGGATTTCAAGAAGCGCGAGGGCTACAAGAGGAGCATTGAGCTCTCCCGCGAATACGGGCTCTACCGCCAGGATTACTGCGGCTGCCTGTACTCAAAAGCGGGGAATTGAATCGGTGACTGGGCGGGTTTCCACACCCCGCCGGGTTATAAAGACCTAAATCAAAATGGGAAGGATGAACTAAAAATGAAAATCAGTACCCGTAAACTCGCTTCCGCCGCGGTGGTCGGCGCGGCCTATGCCGCCCTGACACTTCTGCTCGCACCGATAAGCTTCGGTCTCGTGCAGTTCCGCGTGTCGGAGGCGCTTTGCATACTTCCGGCCTTCGTGCCCTTCACCGCCTGGGGCCTCTGGGCCGGCTGTGCCATCGCAAATCTTGCGGGCGGCTACGGTATACCGGACATCGTCTTCGGCTCCCTGGCGACGCTGGGCGCCTCCCTGTGCATGGCTGCGATAGCCAAGGGCCGCAAGCAGCCGCTCGGTCTGGGCAGAGCCATCGCCGTATGCTTCATGCCAGTTGTCTGGAACGGCCCCATCGTCGGCGGCGTGATAGCTTACAGCACCGGCGCATTCTGGGCCGCCCTGCCGCTCAACTCCCTACAGATAGCCGTGGAGGAGGCGCTGGTGATGTACGTAATCGGTTTGCCGCTTTTGAAGCTCCTCCCGAGGTCCACGGCTTTTTCAAAGGCCATGGACGAGCTGAACAACAGATAAGGACAAAGTGAAAAAGGGACGGTATCCAGACGGATACCGTCCCTTTATTTGCACTCAGACGACGCCCTCGGCGTGCAGGCGGGCTATGTCGGCCTCGCTGCGGCCCAGGATGCGGCGAAGTATCTCGTCCGTGTCCTGACCCAGCGTGGGCGCGCCGCGCCATATCCGGCCCGGTGTGGCGCTCAGCTTGGGAAATACGCCGAAGGCGCAGACCTCCCTGTCCAGCGTCTGGTCCGTGTATGTTACGAAGTCGTCCCTTGAGCGAAAGTGCGGGTGCTCCATGCACTCGGCCACGGTGTTTATGCGCGAGCAGGGCACCTTGGCGCGCCGCATCACGTCCTCTATCTCATCGGCGTCGTGCTCGGAGAACCAGCGCTTTATCTCGGCGTCCAGCTCAAGGCCTCCGGGGGAGTTTATCGCCTCAGAGGTCGCGGCGACCTCCTCGTAGGGAAAGCGTTTACCGTCAAAGCCCATGGCGCCAAGGAAGCGCGTGTAAACGGCCTTGCCGACGGCGCCGAGGCTCATATACCGGCCGTCGCGGCTCAAAAAGACGTCCCAGGGCTGCGCAGAGGTGGACCTGTTTCCGCTGCGCTCAACGTCGCCCAGACCCAGGGAACGGCGGGTGAAGGCCTCGCGCATTATCTTGGCCTGGGCCTCGAACTGGGCGACGTCCACCACTTGCCCTCTGCCGGTCTTCTGCGCGTCCATGTAGGCTGTCAGCAGACCGAAGAGGGAGAAAAGTGCCGTCACGTAGTCGCTTAGCGCGGGGGCGGTCAGGAGCGGCGGCCTGTCAGGCCAGCCGTTGAGCATAGCGTAGCCGGAGAAGGCCTGGCCTATCATGTCGTAGGACGCCTGCTCGCAGATCTCGGGCACGCCGCCGAACTCCCTGTGGCCGAAGCCGGAGATGTGTACGATGACTAGCGCGGGATTCACGCGCAGGAGCTCGTCGTCATGTATGCCGAGCTTGCCGAGCCAGACCATATTCTCTATGAACACGTCGCTCTCGCGGATGAGGCCGAGAAAGATCTCCTTTGCGTCACGGCTCCCGGGACTGAGCTCAAGGGTCATGGAGAGCCGGTTCCTGGCCTCCTGTATCCACGCGGCGCCGACCCTGGTGCCGTCCGCGCTCTCGGTCAGGGTACCGAAGGTCCGATATGTGTCGCCTACCGAGGGGCGTTCTATCTGTATGACCTCCGCGCCGAATTCGGCCAGCATGCTGGCGGCGAAGGGCATTGCGATGAGCGAGCCCGCGCCGATCACGCGCATGCCTGCGAGCGGGCCAAACTCGGGTATGATGAATTTCCTTCCTGACATTGCATCCTCCAGTGAGAAAAATGTCTGTGCATACGGAATGTGCTCAACAGGCCCAAGGCCTGTTGAGCACATAAAAGGAGTGAAAAGTATCGACTATCAGAGCCCTTCCACGGGGCGGAACAGCTTGTCGGCGTTTTCGCGCAGCACGCTCTTTTGAATTTTGCCGGTGACGTTGTGCGGTAGCTCGTCGACGAAGGCCACATAGCGCGGCTTTTTGTAGCTGGGCAGGTTCTGGCGGCAGTAGGCGATGAGTTCGGCGTCGGAGAGGGCGCAGCCGGGGTTCAGGATGATGGCCGCGGCGACGGCCTCACCGAAGCGTTCGTCGTCCACGCCTATGAGCGCGCAGTCGAAGATGCTCGGGTGGTTGCGGAGCACGTCCTCGACCTCCTGGGCGTAGACGTTCTCACCGCCGGTCTTTATCATGTCCTTCTTGCGGTCCACGAGGTAGTAGAAGCCCTCCTCGTCGCGCTTCAGGAGGTCTTCTGTGTGGAACCAGCCGTCGCGCAGTACGCGCGCGTTGAGCTCCTCGTTCTTTATGTAGCCGCGGAACACGGCGGGGGAGCGCACAAGGCCCTCGCCCACCTCGCCGACGCGCACGTCGTTGCCGTCGTTGTCCACCAGCCTCATCTCGCAGTTGGCGTTTATGCGGCCCACGGTCTTGCAGAGCTCGGGCCTGCGCTCGAACTCCTCGCGGGAGAGCACGGCGCTGCACGAGGCGCAGATCTCGGTGGAGCCATAGGACGGACGCAGCTTGCAGTTGGGGAACATGGTGAAGATCTTGTGTACATAGTCCATGCTGCACTTGCCGCCCGTAAACTGGGCCTCGCGCAGGGAGCTGAGGTCGTAGTTCTTCCAGAGCCCGGAGTCGTAAAGGCGCATATAGAGCAGCGGAGGCACCATGAGCATCATGGTGACATGGTATTTCTCTATCTGGTCGAAAATGAACTCGGGGTCGACCTTGTCCACCAGTACGAAGGTACCGCAGAGCGCGAGCATCTTCACGAGTATGCTCAGGCAGGCGGTGTGGAAGAAGGGGCAATGCGTGAGCGCCACCTCGGGGCGGTGGCTGTTGTCGTTTTCTATGGCCAGCATGAGGCCGTATTCGCGCATCATGCTCTGCGTTCTGAGCACGGCCTTGGAGGTGCCGGTGGTGCCGCTCGTGAGGATGATGACGGACTCGTCGTCGGCGGAGAGGTCGACCTGCGCCTCGTGGTCGTCGGTGCCGTTTATGAGCGTCGTGAGGTCGAGCTCGTCGGCTCGTGGCTCACCGAGAACTATCATGTGGCGGAGCCTGCCGTAGAGCTCCTGCGCTGCGTGGATGGTGTCGGAGAACCTGGCCTCATAAGCGACGGCCTTGCAGTCCACCACGTCCATGATCCTGGATATCTCGCCGGAGAGGAAGTGGGTGTTTATCGGCATGGCCGTAGCGCCTATCTTCTGCGTGGCGAGGAATACGAGTATGACCTCTGCGCAGTTGCCGAACATGTAGGCGACGCGGTCGCCCTTGCCGAGACCGATGGAGGTGAAGGAATTGGCGAGGCGGTTCACCGCCCGATTGAGCTCCGACCAGGTGTAGGACTTGTCCTTGTAGACAAAGGCGAGCCTGTCGGGATACATCTGCGCGTTGCGGATGAGGAAGTGTTCAAATTGAAACATTTTAAATACCTCTTGTCATGAGCCGGCGGCCGGGACGGGGCCCGGCCGGCCGGATAATGCTGCGAAGCGGTTTACAGTTCGTTTGCGGGGACGGCGTCCATGAGCGCCTTGTAGCGCGCATAGTCGTCGGAGACCTTCTTGCCGTTGAGGGCGGTCATCACAATGAGGATGACGAGGCCGGAGCCGCAGCCGGGCCAGAAGGGGACTATGCCGAAGGGCTGACCGGCGAAGTGCCACACCGCGGCGATGATGCCGCCGATGAGCATGGACCAGAAGGCGGAGTTCTTGTCTACCTTCTTCCAGTAGGCGGCTATTACCAGCACCATACCGGCGACGGCGCGGATCTGGAAGGCGCCGTTGACCTGGGTGAGGATGGAGTTGGCGTAGATGCCGAGGAAGGTGGCGATGACGCCAATGCCGACGATGGCCCACTTGGAGAAGCGCAGCTGCTGCTTGTCGGTGGCGTTCTTATTGAGAACGGCGAGGTAGAAGTCGCGGGTCAGGGTGGTGGAGAGCGTCAGCAGGAAGGCCGGAGCCGTGGAGAACACGGCGGCGATGATGGCCATGCTGGCCAGGGCGCCGATGGCGGGGCCGAAGGTGTCGGCTACGGTGTAGAAGATGGTGCCGGCCTCGGCGTCGGGGTACATGATCTTGCCGAAGATGCCGATGAGGGCGGGGAAGAAGGCAAAGATGATGACCAGGATGGCCGCGGCGAGAACACCGGCGTTGGCGGTCTTCTTGCTCTTCGCGCTGTAGATGTTGGCGACGAGGGAGGTGGAAAGGATGAAGGCGAAGAGGCCGCCGGCGGCGTTGCCGATGACGGAGCTGACGCTGGGCTGGGTCACGCTGAGGTAGGAACCGCCGAGTGTCTCGCGCACGAGATCGAGGCTGCCAACGTGGTTCCAGGCGAGTATGCCGACGACGACGCAGCCGATGTAGAGGATGGAGGAGTGCACGACGTTCATGGCAGCGATGCCCTTGAGGCCGACGAGGGCCTGGAGAACGAAGATGATGCCCATGACCCAGGTCATGACGGTGACGTCGACGTTTATCATGGGAGCGAGGATGTTGGCCGCGGCCTTCGGCTGCATGGCAAAGAGGATGCCGTAGACGACGAGGACGATGACCATGACGACCATGCGGCAGCGGCGGGAGTCGAAGCGGAACTCAAAGGCCTCGGGCACGGAGTAGGCGCCGTGATAGCCCGCGACGCGGTACAGCTTGCTGACGGTGAAGACGAAGACGAAGACGCCGAGAGACTGGCCCCAGTTCGTCCAGGCGGACGACAGGCCGAGATTGAAGGCGGTCTGGGCGCTGCCTACGGTGCTCGAGCCCGCTATCATCTCACCGAACATGATGAAGCAGACGAGAACCGCGCTGAGTTCTTTTTTGCCTACGAAGAAGGAGTTTATGTCGTTGCGCGCCTTGGCGCGGGTGCTGAGTATCCAGCCGATGGCGGTGGTCACGATTATGTAGCCGATTACCAAAATGAGCTCTACCATTTACATTTTCCCCCTGTATAGTTTTAATTCATTTAGGGTCGGGCGAACTATAAGAAATTGGCATTTTCTTAACTATCAGCCGCAAACGATAACGGCCCGGTGCGAGGGGCCGTTATCGCCTGTGGTGAGCGGACTCACATGAGACCGAAGACCTTCCACATGGGCACGCAGCAGATGCAGCCTACTATGCAGGCGAGGGTGTAGACCCAGGACATCTTGCTGGTGGGACCATACTGCACCATGCCGTCGGCAGCGGCCATGGCGGTGATGTAGGTGCCGTTGTTGTAGGAAGCGTTGTAGACGTTCACGGTGACGAGCGCGATGAAGCCGGGGATGAAGGGATGCATGCCGGCGGCGATGGCGAAGGGGGCGCAGGCCACGGTGAAGATGGTCATGAGCGCGGTCTGGGACACGAAGGCAAAACGGACGACCGTGATGACGAGGACGCAGACGACGATCATGATGAACACGTTGGAGAACACGGGCTCCAGATAGGGCGCGAAGGTGGTGCTGACCCAGTCGGTGATGCCGGCGCCGGAGAAGACGCTGCCGAGACCGGTGGAGCAGCCGATGAAGATGACGCTCTCCCAGGCGATGCTGCTGCGGAAGTCCTTGCGGTCAAGCACGCCGGTGCTCAGCAGGATGCACATGCCGATGAGGGCGACGACGGCGCTGGAGATGCCGTGCCAGCTCTCGGTGACCCAGAGGACGAGGCAGATGATCAGCACGAAGGCGGCGATCTTCTCGTTGCGCTTCATCTTGCCGAGGGCCTCACGCTGGGCGTGGATGACTTCTGCGGAGACGGTGACGTCGTTCTTCGGGGTGTAGAAGATGCGCACGCCGACGTAGGAGAGGATGAGCAGGGCGAGACCCCAGGGCCAGGCCACGCCCAGCCAGGTGAGGAAATCGAAGCCTTCCTGATAGCCCTCGGGCAGCAGGCCGATCATGGTGAAGCACATGGTCGAACCGGTCAGGAAGAAGGGACCGTTGGCGCCGAAGCCCATCCACATGGAGGAGAACAGACCGGCGGCGGGCTTGCTGTTGGGCTCATAGCCCATGGTCTCGCTGTAAGTCTTGGCGAGGGGCGCCGCGATGGCGACCTTGGCCGTGGCGCTGGGGATGAGGGCATCGACGATGTTGCCGGCGATGATGAAGCCCAGGGACTGGCTCTTGAAGGAGGCCTTGAACTTGCTGAGGATGAAGAGGACTATGCGCTTGAGCAGTCCGGTCTTGCTAAGAGCCGCGCCGACGGCGAGCACCGGGATGACTATCCAGATGACGCTGCCGGAGAAGGCGGAGAACACGGTGCCGAGCGCAGTGGCCTTGGTGGCTATCATGAGCGCCATCATCCAGAAGGCGGTGACGTAGTCGGGGAAGACGGAGCCCATCCACCAGAATATTGCCAGCAGGAAGAGGCCAAGCACCTTCATGCCCTCGACGGAGAGACCCTCAAACGGGGTCATAACAAAGAACAAGACGGCGGCAGCGATGCCGAGAATGAAGAATATGAACTGTTTCGTGCTGAAAAGCGTAAGAATTTTCTTGTTTTCCATAGGGAACCCCACTCTTTTAAGGTTTAAGGAATATTATTTGATCCCGAGGCCGCCGGCGACGACGCCCATCTGGGTCTCGGTGGTGCCGCCCATGAAGCGCATGATACGGGTGTCGCAGAACTGCCTGGAAATGGGCACTTCGGTGCAGATGCCGTAGCCGCCGAAGAGCTGCACGCACACGTCCGCGGCGCGGAAGGCCAGCTCGGAGGTGTAGTACTTTATCATGGAGCAGTCGGTGTTGATGTCCTTCTTGCCTGCCATGTAGTCGAGCAGGACACAGTCAAGGTAGTTGAGCGCGAGGTTGTACTCGGTATTCAGCTGAGCCAGCTTGTACTGCGTGTTCTGGAAGGAGGAGAGCGGCTTGCCGAAGAGTATCCTCTGCTTGACGTACTCCTTGGTGAGCGCGAGGGTGTGCTCAACGGTGCCGATGGAGCCGTAGGCGGCCATGATTCGCTCGGCCTCGAGGTGCTGCATGAGGACGTAGAAGCCGCGGTTTTCCTCGCCGATGAGGTTGGACTTGGGCACCTTGACGTTCTCGAAGAAGATCTGGGCGGTGTCCTGAGCCTGCAGGCCGATCTTCGGGATGAGCTGCCTGGTGAGACCCTCGGAGTCGGCCTCGATGAGCAGGAGGCTGATGCCCTTGTGGGCCTTCTCGGCGTTGGGATTGGTGCGGACGGCGACGACGAAGAGGTCGGCGACCATGCCGTTGGAGATGAAGGTCTTGCAGCCGTTGACGAGATAGTGGTCGCCCATGTCGACGGCGCTGCACTGGATGTGGGCAAGATCGGAGCCGAAATCGGGCTCGGTCATGCACACGGCCATGACGGTCTCGCCGCGGACTATCTTCGGCAGCCACTTCTGGCGCTGCTCCTCGGTGCCGTTCTCAGCTATGTAAGGGGCGACGACGTCGCCGGAGAGGCGGGAGAAGATGCAGTTGAGGCCGCGCTTGGAGTACTCCTCGGCCTTTATTACGGTGTACAGGAAGTCGCCGGTGCAGCCCGCGCCGCCGTACTTCTTGTCCACCCACATGGCCATGAAGCCCGCCTGGCCCATTTTCTCAAAGTAGGAATGGGGGACGCAGTGATTGTTGCACCACTCGTCGTAGTAGGGGACCGCCTCTTTGTCGAGGAAGGCGCCGAAGGCCTCTCTGAACTCGTTGTGCTGCCACTGGAACGGGAGCTTTCTTTCCATGAATGTGCCTCCTTATCAAATATTTGCGGGCACTGCCCGGCTTGCTCAGACCTTGTCGGCGTTGGGCTTCCAGTCGGCCATCATGCTGGCTATCTCGTCCTCGCTGTACCCGAGGTCGGCGAGCACTTCATGAGTGTGCTGGCCCAGCGCAGCGGCCTTGTGGATGTAGCCCGGAGTCTCGGAGAAGAGCGCGTTGGGACCGCGGGTGAGGAAGGTGTCGTGGCTGGTGATATCGTCCGGCGTGGGGGCCTGAACTATGTAGCCCATGTGCTTGACCTGGGGATCGTTCACGACGTCCTGGTCGTTGTTTATCTTGCAGCAGGGCACGTCGCAGGCCATCATGTGCTCAATGGCGGCATCCATGTTGGGGAAGGTGCTCAGCCAGGCCTCAATCTCGGCGATTATCTCCTCCTGATACTTGGCGCGGACGTTGACCGTGGCGTACTTGGGGTCAGTGAGGAAGTCGGGACGGTCCATGGCCTTGGCGACGGAGGCCCAGGCCTTCGGGTTGGGGGCGCAGATTATGACGCCTTCGCCCTTATCGTTCCAGAAGCCGCCGAAGGGGCAGAGCGCGCTGTGGTGGCCGCCGTTGGGCTTTACGATGACGCCGTCGTTGAGGCGGTCAATGGTGCTGTTGAGGTAGATCATGCCCTGGATGAGGGAGACATCGATGTGCTGACCCTTGCCGGTGCGGCGCTGGTAGTGCAGTGCGGTCATTATGGCGGCGTAAGCGTTGGGGCCTGCGAAGTAGTCGGCGATGGTGACGCCGTGCTTAATGGGGTGGCCGCCCTTCTCGCCGTTGACGCTGATCATGCCGGAAATGGCCTGACCCAGCAGGTCGAAGCCCGGACGCTGGGCATAGGGGCCGGTCTGGCCGAAGGCGCTGACGGAGCAGTAGATGAGCTTGGGGTTGATCTCCCTCATAGCCTCGTAACCAAGGCCGAGACGCTCCATGACGCCGGGGCGGAAGCCCTCGACAAGGATATCGGCATCCTTTATGAGCTTCTTGCAGACCTCAATGGCGCGCGGGTCCTTGAGATTCATGACGACGGACTTTTTGCCGCGGTTGACCCAGGCGTGGGTCATGCCCTTGCCGTCCATGAAGGGGGCGTAGGTGCGGGCGGAGTCACCGCTCTGGGACTCGATCTTGATGACATTTGCGCCGAAGTCGGAGGCCATTGCGCTGGCGCCCGGGCCGGCAACGTTTGTGGTGAAGTCAATGATCTTTACATCGTCGAGCATCATTTCCATATTGTTTTCTGTTCCTCCTTATATAAAATGCCTTGGCAATTGTGCGCGCTTATATGGTCATGGCGAGGCTGTAAGCGGAAGCGACGGCGTTGTGGATGCGGCCCACGCTGACGGCATCGCCTATGACGTCGACCTTCGGGAGCTTGTCCTTGAGCGCCTCGTAGAGGTCGTTGTTCGGCTTCGCGCCGGCGGCGATCACGATGGTGTCCACGGGAATGGACTTTTTGCCCTCGGCGTTTTCGACCTCGACGGCGTCACGGCCGAGCTTGAGTACCTTCGTCTCCTTGAGCAGGTCGACGCCGAGCTGCTTGGTGCGGTACATGATGGACCAGCGGCTGCCCGGGTTGATGTCGGGGGCGAACTTCTTGCCCATTTCGACGACTGTGACCTTGTGCACGCCGTTGTTGAGCAGCTGCTTGAGCTTTGCCTCGGGCTCGGTCTTGTATATCATCATGAAGCGGAGCTGCTCCGCGGTGATGGTGCCTATCTCGGCTATGGTCATCGCGACCTCGACGCCGACGTCGCCGCCGCCTACTACTACCACGTTCTTGCCGAGCCTGGCCTTGCCCTCGAAGACATCCCAGGCGTGGACGATGTCGGCGCCCTCCTCAGTGGGGATGGGGGGCATTACAGCCTTGGAGCCGGCGGCTATGACGACGCGGTCATAGTCCTTCGCGGCGGCCATGATGTCCTCTGCGGTGGCCTCCTTGTTGAGGACTATCTCAACGCCGAGGGCGCGGCACTCGCGCTCAAGCCACTGGCCGAGGTAGCGTATGTCGTAGCGCCTCGGGGGCGTTGCGGCGTAGAGGGAGAGGCCGATGGTGCGGTTGCGCTTTTCCCAGATGGTGACCTTGTGTCCGCGCAGGGCGCTGACGCGGGCGAACTCCATGCCGGAGGGGCCGGCGCCTATGACAAGGATGCGCTCGGGGTGCTCGCTCTTTACTTCGGTGGGGAGCTTGCCCTCGGCATTTCTCAGCGCCGTCTCGCGGTTGCACTCGTAGTTGCCGATGCAGCCGACCTCCTTGCCGGCCTGGGCGGCGTCGAGGCAGAGGGCGTTGCAGCCGACGCAGGGACGGATGCGGTCATATTCGCCGCGCATCGCCTTGTTCACGAGCTGGGGATCAGCCAGCCACTGACGGCCGATGACGACGCCGTCAAAGTCGCCGCGCTCGACGACCTCCTCGGCGAGAGTGATGTACTGGCGCATGCCCATGATGACGGGAGCCTTCACGCGGGCCTTGATGTTGCGGCCAAGGTAATTCCAGTTGCCGAAGGGGACCTCCATGGTGATGAGGGGCACGGTGGAATCGTGCCAGCCGGCAGTGATGGAGAAGCAGTCGACGAGACCGGTCTTGTCGAGGTACTCGCAGATGTCGGCGATGTCGTCGCCGGTGCAGCCGCCCTCGAGCAGGTCGCTGCCGCTGACGCGCAGCTGCAGGGGATAGTCGGCGCCGACCGCGGCGCGGATGGCGGTCAGGGTCTCGACCATGAAGCGATTGCGGTTCTCCATGTTCTGACAGCCGTACTCATCCTCGCGCTTATTGGTGAGCGGGGACCAGAACTGGCCGTAGAGGTAGCCGGAGTTGGTCTCAAGCTCTATGCCGTCGAAGCCGGCCTTCTTGGCGATGACCGCGGCCTCAGCCTGCCACTGGACAAACTCGTGTATCTCATCTATGGTCAGGGCGCGGGGCATCTCGAAGTGGGTGAACTTGCGGGGAACGGCGGAGGGGCCGACAGCCTCCTGGCCGTCTATCGTGGCGCGCGGCGCGGAGGTGCCGCGGTGCATTATCTGAGCAAAGACCTTGGCGCCGCCCTCGTGGATGGCGTCGGTGATGGTCTGCAGGGTGGGGATGTACTTCTCGTCGGTGAGGAGGGGAACGTTATGCGCGTGGCGGACCTTGTCCCACTGCATGTTGGCAAAGACGATGAGGCCGACCCCGCCTTCCGCCCTGGTGCGGTAGAAATCAGCGGCCGCCGCATCAAAGATGCCGTCAACACAGTGACCAACGCTCATCGGGGACATGACCACTCGGTTTTTTAGCTCCAGGCCGTTGATCTTCATCGGTGTGTAAAGCTTTTTCATAAGTCTCTCTCCTTTTATTTAGAATTGGCGCCTTTGCGCTTTTGTATCTCCTCTGTTATCGCGGGGACGACGTCCCTGAAGTTGGCCGCGATGCCGTACTGGGATATTCCGAAGATGGGCGCAGCCCTGTTGAGGTCGATGCTGGCTATGCGTTTGGAGTCCTGCATGCCGACTCTGTACTGGATGGAGCCGGATACGGCCACGTTTATGATGAGCTCGGGCTTGACGGTGCAGCCGGACTGACCGAGCTGCTGCTCGTGGGGGAGCAGTCCGCTCTCGACGAGCGGCCTGGAGCCGGCAAGCTGCCCGCCAAGGGCGGAAGCCAGCTGACGCAGCAGCTCGAGGTCGGCCTCATTCTTCACACCGCGGCCTCCGGCGACGATGACCGCCGCCTTGTCGAGCTGCACGCCGCCAGCGGTCTTTTCCGCCGTCTCAAGCAGCTCGTAGCAGTCGTCCGCGTCCACTTCGACCAGCTCGAACACCGCGCAGCCCTTGCGCCCGGCGTCCGGAGCCAGGGCCTCGAAGACCTTGGGGCGCACCGTGACCATCTGCGGCCTGCGCTCGGGGATCACGATGCTTGCAAGCAGCTTGCCGCCGTAGGCTGGGGTGGTCTGATAGAACATGCCGTCCTCGTCGAAGCCGAGGTCTATGGCGTCGGCTGTCAGGCCGGTGTTCAGGCTGACCATCATTCTAGGAGCGAGGTCGCGGCCAAGGGTGGTGGCGCCGTAGAGGATGATGGAGGGCCGATATTTCTCGGCCAGCTGGGTGAGAGCCTGCTGATAGGGGCGCGCGCTGTAAGTTTCAAGCGCCTCGTGCTCGGCCACTATGACCGCATCGGCGCCGCGGGCGAAGAGCTCCTCGGTGAGCGCCGCTACACCGCAGCCTAGGAGGACGGCGGTGACTTCCTCTCCACTGTGCGCCCCGAGCTCGCGGGCCTTGGCTATGAGCTCGAAAACGGAGGGCTCGATGCGCCCGTTTTGCTGCTCGGCGAATACCCATATACCTTTGTAATTGTCTGCTGCCATGTCTAATCTCCTCAAAATCAGATGAGATGCTCGGCTTCGAGCATGTCCACGAATTCTGCCGCCGCCTCTTTTGCACTGCCGGAGAAGAACTCAACGTCTCCGCCGCGCCTGGGGGGCTGGTATACGCGCTTGGTGGCGGAAGGCGAGCCGGGGGTGCCGGTCCTTTTGGAGTCGGTACCGAGCTCGGCGGAGGACCAGACGGTCAGGGGCTTCTCCAGAGCGGCGAGTATGCCGAGAGGAGAGGCGTAAGGAGGCTCGTTTATCTCGGCGCATACCATGACGGCCGCGGGCAGCTTCACGCGGACCTTTTCCACGCAGCTTTTGAGCGCTCTGTCGCAGTATGCCCAGCCATCCCTGCACTCGAGGGAGGAGGCAAGCGTGACCTGCGGGATGTCGAGGAAGGCCGCGACCGCCGCGCCTACCTGGGCGGTGTCGCCGTCGGCGGAGTGCTGACCGAAGAGCAGCAGGTCGAAACTGCCTATCTTCCGAACCGCCTGCGAGAGTGTATAGGCCGTAGCCAGAGTGTCCGCGCCGCCGAAGGCCCGGTCGGAGAGCAGATAGCTGTCGTCACAGCCGAGGGCCATGGCTTTCTTCAAAACGTCCGCAGCCTGCGGCGGCCCCATGGTGACGGCCGTGACCGTCCCGCCGTGTGCGGCCTTGAGCTGCATCGCCGCCTCGATGGCGTTGAGATCCAGCGGATTTATGACGCTCGCGACGCCGTCGCGGCAAAGATTGCCGGTCCTGGGGTCCAGCCTGACGTCGCTGGTGTTCGGTATCTGTTTTACAAAAACCAGAATTCTCATTTCCCTCTTGCTTAGATCCTTTCAGTGATATTCAGACAACACCGCGGGAGCGGAGCTCCGCGATCTGTTCCTGCGTGTAACCGAGGCCGGCGAGCAGCTCGTCCGTGTGTTCGCCCTTGCGGGGCGGAAAGAGCTCTTGCCGTGCCGGCGTCTCGGAGAGCTTGATGGGGTTGCCGAGCATTTTCACGCTGCCGTACTCGCCCCTGGGGTCGGTCATCTCTATTACCATGCCGCGCGCCTTCGTCTGCGGGTCCTCCAGCGCTTCGCCCACCGTGGCTACGGGCGACCAGCAGCAGTCCACGTCCGCGAGAAATTCCTTCCACTCAGCAAGCGTCTTTTCCTTGAAGATGCGGGAGATCTCCGCCTTCATCTCATCCTGGTGGGAGAGGTCGCGCTGCCATTCGGCGTACTCGGGGTGGCCGATGACATTGCAGAAGTTGGCCCAGAGGTGGGCCTCTACGCCGCCGATGCTCATGTACCTGCCGTCACGCGTCTCGTAGATGTTGTAGCAGGCGAGCTGGCCGAGGAGTATGCCGCTTTCGGGCTCCACATCGCGCCCGTCGGCAAAATAGCCGGAGGCGTTCCAACCCATGAGGGAGATGGCCCCGTCAAACATCGCGGTATCCACATGCTGGCCGCGGCCGGTGGCCTTAGCTCCCATGAGCGCTATGAGTATGCCGCTCATGGCATAGAGTGCACCGCCGCCGACGTCGCCTATCTGTACGCTGGGGATGGCGGGCTTGCAGCCCTTCCAGGCCGTGAGGCCGAGGATGCCGGCGCAGCTGATGTAGTTGAGGTCGTGACCGGAGCGGAGCCGGTAGGGGCCGTCCTGCCCGAAGCCGGAGATGGAGCAGTAGACGAGTCTGGGGTTGAGGCGGCTTACCGTGTCGTAGTCGATGCCCAGCCTTGCCGCCACGCCGGGGCGGTACTGCTCCACGACGACGTCGGAGTCGCGGACCAGCTTGTAGAAGATCTCCTTTGCGTCCGGCTCTTTGAGGTTCAGACTGATGCTCTTTTTGTTTCTGTTCACCTGCAGATAGGGCATACCGAGACCGTTGACTCTTGGCTGCGAAAGCCGCCAGAGATCGCCGCCCTTCGGCGGCTCGATGCGGATGACCTCCGCTCCGAAGTCGGCAAGCATCATGGTGCACAGCGGACCGGGATACATGGTGCTGAGATCAAGAATCCGGATACCCTTGAGAGGAAGCTCCAATGCCAACGCTCCTTTCTGGGGAGTAAAAGCTTGTAAAAACGGATAAAACTCCCACTAAATTGCAAAAAAAGTCGAGCATTTTTTAGCTCCGGGAAAATCGGAGGTTTAGCCCCGTGATTTGTTTAAAAAATATCATATATCACTTTTTTCGACAATAAACGGCTTTTTCCATACCTTATTCGTCATGTTTCTGCATCAACAAAACATTGTTAAGTTAGAAACCTATCAATTATCAGTTGCAACATCAACAAATGGTGGCTGGATTTTTTGCCTTAAATTGATTAAACTCACTGTATACATACCCGTGCATGTGCCCATATAATTGCAAGAAAGGAGATAAGAATGGATATAAATCAGCTCCGATATTTTATTGAAATATGTAAATTGGGCAGCATGTCAAAGGCGGCGGTATCCCTCAACATAAGCCCGCAGGGGATAAGCGCAGCCATACGCCGGCTGGAGGACGAGCTCATGGCCGATCTGTTCTACCGATCGGCGAACGGACTCGAACTGACCAACCTTGGCAAGTCCGTGTATGCGGAGGCCCTGGTAGTGGTTGAGCATGTTGACAAGATATACAAGTTTGGGAAGCTGGAGGCTATGGGCAAGACGAGCATAGCCGTCGCCATAACGACAGGACGGTTTATGAAACTGCCTACCTCGCTTCAAAAGCTGCTGCTGACGCCCCCGGACGAGTTCAGCGTGAACCTGATCAACGAGTACTCAAAGGTATGCATGGAGATGGTGCTCAGGGACGAGGCCGTGTTCGGCATGGTGTACGGGGAATGCAACGCCAAGAAGTTCAGCGTGACTGAACTCGAAAATGTCCAGCAGGTTTTCATAGTCAACAAGAGCCATCCCTTTGCCAAAAAGGGCAGCATTTCAATAAGTGACCTGGACAACGTCCCGCTGCTTATGCCGGAGGTCAAGACCGTGCCGGGCAGCAACATAGCCAATGTGTTTGCAAGGAACAACATAAGGTTGAACCTTGCCTATGTCTGCATGGTCCCGCATCAGGCAATAGATATCGTGAAGAAGAACGAGAACCTTGTAGCCAGGACGCTGCAGTCGGACATAACCGAGGAGGACCTGGAGAATATCTGTGTGCTGGACCTTGTGGACTACGATTTCACGATGCCCTTCTCATTGATAACGAAAAGAGGACGCAAGCTGAGTGTGCATGAGCAGCTGTTCAAGCACCTTATCCTGGACTGCTACCGCCAGCCGTGACAGTCCGCTCAAAAATAATCGCCCCCCGGCGGAACGTTCCGCCGGGGGGCGATTTGCTTTCCAAAAGCTCAAAAATGCTTAAGAAAAAATTGTTAGAACAGGGCATGTCTGCTATAATGCTGTCAGATGGGAAAGGACGGTGCCGCGATGAGGTCAAAGACGCTTTACACCGTAATAGTCGCAGACGACGAGGACGAACTCAGGGAAGCGGTGTGCTCCATGATACCCTGGGAGGAATACGGTTTCAGCCTTGTGGGCAGTGCCAGCAACGGGCTCGATGCCCTCCAGCTCGTGGAGAAGCTGGAGCCGGACCTGCTGCTCACGGACATACGTATGCCCTTTATCTCGGGTATAGAGCTGGCAAGACAGGTGCGCGAGGTGCGCCCGGCCACGAACATAGCCTTCCTGAGCGGCTACGACGACTTTGAATACGCAAAACAGGCGATACAGTACAACATCATAAGCTACATGCTCAAGCCCCTGACCATGGAGGGCCTGGGCGCGGAGCTGCGCAACATCCACCAGAAGATAGACGCGCAGTTTGCAATGTTCCGTCAGGCTCCGCCGCGCGCTGAGGGGCCGGACCTGCGCGCAGCCATGCTCATGCCGCTGGTGCTGGACGATTTTGCGGATCCGGAAGGCGACGTGCATTCCGAAGCCTACGCTCGCCAGTGCGGACTTTTGAGGGACAAGAGCGATAGGCCGTGCTACACAGTGATGGTTTCCACTCTGCTGGGAGAGGACGGTGCAAATCGAACGCCCCCGGCCTTCGTGGCCTCGGTGGACAGGCTTGCGGCGAAATACCTGCGCAGCGTGAGCTTTTTCGCCTCGGGCAAGGTGATAACAGTGCTGCTGGGCAACCCCTCGGATTTTGACGAATATCTGCACATCCTCGCAGACGAGCTGCCGCAGATGGCGGATCGTGTGCTTGGCAGGCGCTGCCGCATAGGCGTCAGCCGTATGGTACGCAGCCTGAGCGAGCTGCACGGAGCCTATCGCGAGGCAATGGAGGCCCTGCGTCAGGGCGACAGGACCGAGGGCGGCGCGCAGTTCATAAGCGACCTGGCCCCAGCCGTCAAGGGCGGGAATCTGCTGTGTAAGCGGGCGCTGGAGGCCATAGACCAGAACTACATGGATGCCGGACTCTCTCTCGTTTCACTCAGCGGTATGCTGGACGTCAGCCCCAACCACCTGAGCGCCTGCATAAAGAAATACGCCGGCGAGACCTTCATCAACATACTCATCGGCAAACGCATGGAGGCCGCGCAGGAGCTGCTGGCCTCATCCACACTGAAGGTGCAGGAGATATCACAGCGCTGCGGCTACACGGACCAGCACTATTTCAGCTACTGCTTCAAGAAATACTGCGGAGAATCTCCCAACGCCATGCGCCGCAGGCTAGACGCGGGGAAGGCGGGTGAGGGCGCTTGAAGGACAGGGTTCCACGCACGGGGCTGCGCATAACCTCCATCCTCGTGACGATGGTCGTGGGCACGGTGGCCATAATCCTCGTCTGCTGCATCTTTCTTTTTCTGGACCGCTACCGCAGCGCCATGGTGCAGAGCGCGCGCACGAGCAGCGCACAGGCCGTTTCGCAGGTTTCGAACACCGTGGGCAGCTACCTGAGCGACATGGACCAGGCCATGGAGCTGGTGGAGCAGTCAGTCTCCGAGAGTGAGGAGAGTCGGGACCGGCTGCTGGCGGCCTTCTTGAAGTTCCGGCCGGACGTCGTCGCCGTAACCAGCTATTCCGCGGACGGCGAGCTGCTTGACTGCTGGTCTCTGGGTCGGGAGCCCCGGGACAGCATATTCCAGAACCTCTCCTTCAACCTGGAAATGGCCCGTTCGTCTGAGGGTTCATATATGACCGCCCCGCACGTGGAAACAATATTCGAGGGCTACTATCCCTGGGTGGTCACGATGACGGCTCCGCTGGAGGGGAGCGGAGAGGCGGCCTGGGTCTCTCTGGATCTGAGCTTTTCCGGCATCTCAAACTACATTAATAATGTAAGCATAGGCCAGCGCGGCTACTGCTTTTTGATGGACGACGACGGCAACATCATCTACCATCCTCAGCAGCAGCTGCTGTACGCGGGGCTGAAGTCCGAGGATACGGAGGCGCTTGCGGCTCTGGAGGACGGAGCATACGCAGATGACACCGTCATATATTCAATTGCCAGCGTGGGCGACAGCGGTTGGCGCGCCGTGGGCGTAAGCTATGTGGACGAGCTCGTGAACCGCAACGTCAACGACATGATACGCCTGACCTTCTGGCTGGCCGTGGTGGTGCTGGCCGTGGCAGTGCTGACCAGCTGGCTGCTCTCACGCCTTATGGGCAAGCCGCTGCGCGGCCTGGCCTCTGCAATGGAGAGCTTTGAGGCCGACGCCGACCACTTCACCTACCGCCCCGTGGGCGGTACCCGCGAGGTGCAGGAGCTCTCGGACTCCTTCGAGCACATGGTGCTCCGCATACAGGAGCTGATGACCACGGTGCGTGAGGAGGAGATAAACCTCCGCAAGACCGAGCTCAAGGCGCTCCAGGCGCAGATAAACCCGCACTTCCTCTATAATACGCTTGACTCCATCGCCTGGATGTGCGAGCAGGGCCGCAATGCCGACGCGGTCAAGATGGTGCACGCGCTGGCACGGCTCTTCCGCATAAGCATCAGCCGCGGCCATGAGCTCATCCCCATCGCAAAGGAGATAGAGCACGCGGAAAGCTATCTCCAAATACAGATGTACCGCTACAAGAACCAGTTCACCTACACCTTTGACGTGGACCCGGACTGCCTGGGTTACTACTGCAATAAGATAACTCTCCAGCCGATAATCGAGAACTCAATAAACCACGGCCTTGAGCTCATGGTGGAGGAGGGACGTATAGATGTATGCGTCCGGCAGGACGGCGACGACATTGTGTTCTCCGTGCAGGACAACGGCGTGGGCATGAGCGAGGAGCAGATAGAGGCCATCATGCAGCACGGGCCGACGGACCGCACGGGCATAGGTATCAAAAACGTCAATGACAGGCTGAAGATATACTTCGGCAGGAATTACGGGCTTCACATCACCAGCGAGCCGGATGTCGGCACCTGCGTGGAGATACGCATGCCCAAGATACGGGAGGGCGAATATGAAGCGAAATAGCCTTGCCGCTGCCTGCGCCCTGCTCGCGGCGCTGCTGCTGAGCGGCTGCGCCGCCGACGCCGTCGGCTCCGAACAGCACACAGTGGCGCTGGTTGCGAAATCCACGGAGACGGAGTTTTGGCTCTCGGTGTTTGCCGGGGCAGAGGCCGCCGCAACGGAGTACAACCTCAAGCTCAGCATAAGCGGCCCGGAGACCGAGGAGGACTACGAGGCGCAGAATCGCATGGTGGCGGAAGCCGTGGCCGCTGGTGCGGAGGCCCTGGTGTTCTCCGCCATCGACTACGAGAATAACGCCTCGGCCATAGACGACGCAGCACGTGCGGGCGTCAAGATAGTCGCCATAGACAGCTCTGTCGCCTCCGATATGGTAAGCACCTACATAGGCACGGACAACTATGCCGCCGGGCAGATGGCTGCGCAGGCCGCGCTGGACCGCGTGGAGGGCGAACTCGTCGTGGGCATCGTCAACTACGACATCAGCAGCGCCAACGGACAGGAGCGCGAGCGCGGCGCCGTGGCCCTGCTTGATGAGAGCGGGCGGGCTGAGGTCGTGGCGGTAATAAATACCCTTGCGGAGGCCGGACAGGCACGGGACGACACCGCCGACATGCTCGCCGAGCACCCTGAGATAAATGTCCTGCTGGCCTTCAATGAGCCCACAAGTGTCGGCGCCGCTGAGGCTGTCAGTGAGCTCGGTCTCTCGGAGAGCGTGTTCCTTGTGGGCTTCGATTCCAACGTGGCCACGGTGGATGGGCTTCAGGAGGGCTCCGTTGATGCACTCGTGGTGCAGAACCCCTACGCCATGGGATATCTGGGCGTGGAGAGCGCCTACAAGCTCCTCTCCGGACAGGGAGACAGCCTGGAGAGCACCGTGGACACCTCTACTCAGGTCGTGGATAGGGAAAACATTTTTACCATGGACAGCCAGAAGGCCCTTTTCGCCTTTGAGCAGCGGAAAGGCTAAACATATTGCACAAATTGGCATAGGGATATTTAATTAAGTTGTCGCATTCAAATAAAAACCTAACTTCCTATCGGTGAAATTTCACCTTGTTTTCGCTGGCAAATTTTAATAATATAATGGTGTACGAACGGGATCTAAGAGGAATTCCGTTCAATTTCGAAATGAAAAAGGAGAATTGTCATGAAGAAGATTCTTGCGCTGCTCCTCGCGGTCGTGCTTGTGTTTGCGCTCGCCGCCTGCGGCGAGACTGCGACCCCTGCGTCTGACGCTCCCGCGTCCGATGCCCCCGCTTCTGATGCGCCCGCCAGCGAGGCTCCCGACGCCAGCGGCGACGGCACCGTTGCCAACAAGGATAAGCCCCTTGTCTGGTTCAACCGCCAGCCCTCCAACAGCACCACCGGTGAGCTCGACATGGCCGCTCTGACCTTCAACGAGAACACCTACTACGTCGGCTTCGACGCCAACCAGGGCGCCGAGCTCCAGGGCACCATGATCCTTGACTACATCAAGGCCAACATCGAGGGCCTTGACCGCAACGGCGACGGCATCATCGGCTACGTCCTGGCCATCGGCGACATCGGCCACAACGACTCCATCGCCCGTACCCGCGGCGTGCGCAGCGCGCTCGGCACCGCCGTCGAGGTCGACGGCGTCATCGACAGCACTCCTGTCGGCACCAACATTGATGGCACCTCCACCTACGTCAAGGACGGCACCCTTGAGATAGACGGCACCACCTACATAGTCCGTGAGCTCGCCTCTCAGGAGATGAAGAACTCCGCCGGCGCCACTTGGGACGCTGCCACCGCCGGCAACGCCATCGGCACCTGGGCTTCCTCCTTCGGCGATCAGATCGACATCGTTGCCTCCAACAACGACGGCATGGGCATGAGCATGTTCCTCGCCTGGTCCAAGGCTGAGGGCGTGCCCACCTTCGGTTACGACGCCAACTCCGACGCGGTCGCCGCTATCGCCGAGGGCTACGGCGGCACCATCAGCCAGCACGCCGACGTGCAGGCCTACCTGACCCTCCGCGTCCTGCGCAACGCCCTTGACGGCGTGGACATCGACACCGGCATCGGCACTGCTGACGAGGCTGGCAACGTCCTCTCTGACGAGGTCTACTACTACGACGAGGCCTCCCGCAGCTACTACGCCCTGAACGTGGCCGTGACCGCTGAGAACTACGAGAGCTTCCTCGACTCCACCGTCACCTACGAGCCCGTTTCCAACCAGCTCGACGCCGAGACCCACCCGACCAAGAACGTCTGGCTGAACATCTACAACTCCGCCGACAACTTCCTGGGCTCCACCTACCAGCCGCTGCTCCAGAAGTACGACGATCTGCTGAACCTGAACGTTGAGTACATAGCCGGCGACGGCCAGACCGAGTCCAACATCACCAACCGTCTGGGCAACCCCGACATGTACGACGCCTTCGCCTTCAACATGGTGAAGACCGACAACGCCGCTTCCTACACCGGCATGCTTGCCCAGTGAGTCGGCGCGCAGTAAAACTAACAGTTAACTGAAGCCTTTGCTATTGGGGGGATCACGCATCCCCCTGATAGCAATTTGTGATGAAAACCGGCATGACCGGAGAATTCTTAAACGGGAGTAACTAGAATGGCAGATGCGAAAAACGATATCGTCCTGTCAATACGCGGTATGAGCAAGTCCTTCGGGCGCAACCGGGTGCTTGACCATATCAATCTGGACGTGAAGCGCGGAACTGTCATGGGGCTTATGGGCGAAAACGGCGCCGGAAAGTCGACTATGATGAAGTGTCTTTTCGGCACCTACCAGAAGGACGAGGGGAAAATCTTCTTAAACGGCAAGGAGATAAGCTTTTCCGGGCCGAAGGACGCTCTGGAGAACGGCATCGCCATGGTGCACCAGGAGCTGAACCAGTGCCTGGAGCGGAGCGTGACCGACAATCTGTTCCTCGGCCGATACCCGACGAACGTCGCTGGCATCGTCGACGAGGGCGGTATGAAGAAAAAGGCCTCCGAGCTTTTCCGCAAGCTGGGCATGACCGTGAATCTCAGCCAGCCCATGCGGAACATGTCCGTCTCTCAGCGGCAGATGTGCGAGATAGCCAAGGCCATCTCCTATAACTCGCAGGTCATCGTGCTGGACGAGCCCACCTCCTCACTGACAGTGCAGGAAGTTGACAAGCTCTTTGAGATGATGCGGATGCTGCGCGATCAGGGCATCTCGCTCATCTATATCTCGCACAAGATGGACGAGATATTTGAGATCTGCGACGAGATCTCCGTGCTGCGCGACGGCAAGCTGGTCATGCAAAGCCCGCCGCCGAGACCAACATGGGCGAGCTCATCTCCGCCATGGTTGGCCGCTCGCTGGAGAGCCGCTTCCCGCCCGTGGACAACACGCCGGGAGATACCATCCTCTCCGTGCAGCACCTTTCCACGAAGTACGCGCCGTATTTGCAGGACGTCAGCTTCGACGTCAGAGAGGGCGAGATATTCGGCCTTTACGGCCTCGTCGGCGCGGGCAGAACTGAGCTTTTGGAGACGATCTTCGGCGTGCGCACGAGGGCTGCCGGGCGCGTGTACTTCAAAAATCGCCTCATGAATTTTTCGAACGCCAAGGAGGCCATCGAGCACGGTTTCGCAATGATAACCGAGGAACGCAAAGCGAACGGCCTCTTCTTAAAATGCGACCTCACCTTCAACACGACCATCGCCAACCTGAGGCAGTACAAGGCCGGACCCGCGCTTTCCACACCGAAGATGGTTAAGGCCACCAACAAGGAGATAAAGACCATGCGCACCAAGTGCATGGGTCCCGACGACATGATAACGAGTCTCTCCGGCGGCAACCAGCAGAAGGTAATCTTCGGCAAGTGGCTCGAGCGCGAACCGCAGGTCTTCATGATGGACGAGCCGACCCGCGGCATAGACGTCGGTGCGAAGTACGAGATATATGAGCTTATAATCAAGATGGCAAAGGCAGGCAAGACCATCATAGTCGTCTCCTCCGAGATGCCCGAGATACTCGGCATCACGAACCGGATAGGCGTCATGTCGAACGGACACCTTTCCGGCATCGTGAACACGAAGGACACCAATCAGGAGGAGCTCCTGAGACTCAGCGCAAAATACCTGTAAGGTAGGAGAAAACGCTTATGGTAGCAGAAAACACAAAGATCCTGACCGCTGAGCAGGAAGCTCAGCTCCTCGCGCCGATAGATGAGCACGTCGGCGCCATACAGGAGAAGATAAATGCCCTGCGCCTGAACGGCACGGACAAGGTCCTGGACATACAGAACAGCCTCGAGAACCTCAAGCGAGACCGCATCTACACGGCAGAGGAGAAGCAGAAGCGTACCGCCGAGCTCAAGGCCGAGCTTGCCAAGGCCAAGGAGGTAGAGGCGAAAAACAAGGCCGAGGTCTCCAAGCTCATTGCCGAGGCCGAGGGCTACCTCAAGGCCAATTACGGCGCGTATTATCAGGCAGTGGTCGCCAGCTGCGCCGAGGAGAATGTCAAGGCCCAGGCCAACTACAAAGAAGCTGTTGAGCAGCTCAATCGCGAGCACCAGGAGACGGTGGCCAAGCTCTCCGACCAGCAGGAGCTCAAGGACGAGAAATACGTCCACAAGAACCGCCTCTTCGACGCGAAAATGTCCCTGCTCAAGGAAAAGCAGCAGATCAAGGACAGGCGCCACGCCGCCTACGACCACAAGTACCACCTTATCGACATGCTGCGCATGTCCAAGTTCAGCGTTGGCGAAAGTATGGCCCAGAAGTGGGAGAATTACCGCTACACCTTCAACCGCCGCGACTTCTTCCTGCGCAACGGTCTGTACATAGCCATAATCATCATCTTCATCGGCCTGTGCATTGCGACGCCCATTATAAAGGGCGTGCCGCTGCTCACGATGAACAACGTTCTGAACATCCTGTCCCAGGCCTCTCCGCGAATGTTCCTTGCTCTGGGCGTCGCAGGCCTCATATTGCTGGCCGGCACGGACCTCTCCATAGGCCGTATGGTCGGCATGGGCATGACCGCCGCGACCATTATAATGCACAACGGCCCCAACACCGGCTCCGTGTTTGGGAAGGTCTTCGACTTCACCGGTATGCCGCTGCTCGGGCGCGTGTTCTTAGCGCTCATCGTCTGCATCGTGCTGTGCACCATCTTCACCACGATCGCCGGTTTCTTCACCGCGAAGTTCAAGATGCATCCCTTCATCTCGACCATGGCCAATATGCTCGTCATCTTCGGCCTTGTCACCTACTCGACGAAGGGCGTCTCCTTCGGCGGCATCGACAGCACCATCCCCACCATGATCATCCCCAAACTGGGCAAGTTCCCGACCATCATACTCTGGGCGGCGGCGGCCGTTATCGTCGTGTGGTTCATCTGGAACAAGACCACCTTCGGCAAGAACCTCTACGCCGTCGGCGGAAACCCTGAGGCGGCCTCCGTCTCCGGTATCTCCGTATTCAAGGTCACTGTCGGCGCCTTTATCATGGCCGGCGTGCTCTACGGCTTCGGCTCCTGGCTCGAGTGCATCCGCATGATCGGCTCCGGCTCTGCGGCCTATGGCCAGGGCTGGGAAATGGACGCCATCGCGGCCTGCGTTGTCGGCGGCATCTCCTTCACCGGCGGCATAGGCAAGATCTCAGGCGTAGTTGTCGGCGTATTCATTTTCACCGCACTGACCTACTCCCTGACCACGCTTGGTATTGACACGAACTTGCAGTTTGTGTTCTCCGGTATTATAATCCTTGTTGCGGTCATGCTGGACTGCTTGAAGTACGTCCAGAAGAAGTAATCGCATTTAAAGAACGCAGTAAACCGCTGCAAAGCAGATGTGAGAGATCCGCCTTCTTTGCAGCGGTTTTATTACGCTCCGGACGGGGGCGGAAAGAGGGGAGAATGAAGATGCAGAAACTGGGCTCCGTGCGCCGCGCGCTGGGCGCGGGCGAACTGGACGAGGCACTGGGCCGGCTCAAATACGGCGTGAACGGCCGGGCAAAGGTGTCAAATGTGCTGGATGGTTTCGCGCGCAGCTTCGGAGCGGATGATGAGCGGCTCGTGGTGCTCTGCTCCGCGCCGGGCCGCACCGAGATCTGCGGCAACCACACAGACCATCAGCACGGCCGGGTCCTCGCCGGGGCGGTGGACCTGGACTTCCTGGCCTGCGCGGCGCTGAACGGCACAAATAAGATAAGGTTCCAGTCTGAGGGCTGGCCCATGGTTGAAATATGCCTGGACGAGCTGCTGCCCCGCGCGGACGAGCGCGAGACCACAGCTGCGCTGGTACGAGGCATGGCCGGGCTTGTCAAGGAGCGCGGCTACGAGGTGGCGGGCTTCGACGCCTACGCCGTCTCAGAGGTGCTGCCGGGCTCCGGACTGTCCTCGTCTGCGGCCTGCGAGGTGCTGCTGGGCGTCATCGAGAACTGCCTGTTCTGCGCGGGTGAGCTCGACGCTGTCACCATCGCCCAGCTGGGCCAGAGAGCGGAAAACGTATATTTCGGCAAGCCCAGCGGACTGATGGACCAGACCGCGTCCTCCGTAGGCGGCGCGGTTGCCATAGATTTCGCCGACCCGGCCGAGCCCGAAGTGCGCAGCGTGGCCGTGGACCTTGAGAGTTTGGGTCACGCGCTGTGCATAATCGACTCCGGTGCGAGCCACGCAGCCCTGACGGGCGAGTACGCGTCCATCCCCGAGGAGATGTGCGCCGTCGCGGCGTACTTTGGGAAAAAGGTGCTCCGCGAGGTGGACGAGGCCGAGTTTTTGAGCGCCATTCCCGAGCTCAGACGCGCTGCGGGGGACCGCGCCGTGCTGAGGGCAATGCACTTCTTCGCTGACGACAGGAGGGCCTCAGAGGAGGCTGACGCGCTGGAGCGCGGCGACATGGACGCCTTCCTTGCTCTGGTGCGCGAATCCGGACGCTCCTCCTGGGAGCTGCTGCAGGATATAACGCCCACCGGCGCGGCAAAGGAACAGGCCATGGCCGTGGCGCTGGCAGTTGCGGAGCGCGCACTTGCCGGACGCGGCGCATGCCGGGTCCATGGCGGCGGCTTTGCCGGCACCATACAGGCCTTCGTGCCGCTGGACGCGCTTGAGGGCTTCAAAACCGGCGTCGAGGCCATCCTGGGCGAGGGCAGCTGCCACGTGCTGAGCATACGCCCCGTGGGCGGCACGGTGATCTGGGAATAAAAAAGAAAAAGCCTTACAGCAAGAGCTGTAAGGCTTTTTACTTGGCGCGGAAGGAGGGATTTGAACCCTCGCTCGGCTCAACACCGACTACTCCCTTAGCAGGGGAGCCCCTTCGGCCTCTTGGGTACTTCCGCAGGTCAAAGCTCACATATATTATCATAAGTTTGCCAACTTGTCAAGGTTGACATGACTGTTGAAATGGACTATTATTTTAACATTATGAAGTACGATACAGTTATTTTTGATTTGGACGGCACGCTGCTCGATACCCTGGATGATTTGACGGACAGCGTGAACCATGCGCTGCGGGAATATGGCTTCCCGGAGGCCACCCGGAATGAGATTCGCGCAAGGCTGGGCTACGGCTCAAATTATCTCATAGCACAGAGCGTTCCCGGAGGAAGGGAGTGCCCCGTATATCAGCAAGTTTTTGACTGCTACTTCGCGCATTACCGGGCGCACAGCGCGGACAAGACCCGGCCCTACCCCGGAATACTCGAGCTGTTGGCAGAGCTCAGGGATAAGGGCGTGCATTGCGCCATAGTATCAAACAAGCCCCACGCCGCGACCATAGACCTGGCCGCGGAATATTTTGGCGGTCTCATCGCTACCGCGGTGGGGGATCAGCCCGGTGTGGTGGAGCGCAAGCCCGCGCCGGATACAGTGCTCGCAGCCATGCGCGAGCTGGGCGGCGCCCCGGAGCGCAGCGTATATGTGGGCGACTCCGAGGTTGACATCCAGACAGCCAAAAACGCGGGAATACACTGCATATCTGTGGACTGGGGTTTCCGCACCCACGAACAGCTCGTGGGCTTCGGCGCGGAGAAGATAGTTTCAAACGCGTCGGAACTGCTTGTTAGCCTCAGCTGACTCTGATTTGGGAGTGATCTGATCCATGTCCGATATCGGCTGGATAATAGTCATCACGGCGATAGCCGGCGTGGGCGGCACCGGCCTCGGCGGCATAGTCGGCGCTCTGCTCAAACGCGACTCTAGCCGCATCGTAAGTCTGCTGCTGGCCTTCGCAGGCGGTATAATGACAGGTGTGGTATGTTTCGACATGATCTCCGGCGCCCTCGAGCCCGACGGCGCGACGGAGCCTGTCAGCGTTTTCTTCGTTGTCGCGGGCGTGCTGCTGGGCTATGTGGTGATATGGCTGCTGAACGTCTGGATAGACAAGAAGACGAACCACGAACTCGAGCACATCGACGACGACCACCCCAAGACCGCCGACGATCTGGACGAGCTCATCCACAGTGACCACTACGTCCGGCACGAGAGCTGCTCTGAGGACGGCGGCCCGGCTTCGAAGTATCAGCTCTTCATCGCGGGCGTGGTCATGGCCTGCGCCATAGCGCTGCACAATATGCCCGAGGGCATGGTTATCGGCGCGTCCTACGCTGGCAACCTTGAGGCGGGTCCTCTCGGTGGCTCCGGCCTCATCATGGCCGTCATAATCGGCCTGCACAACATCCCTGAGGGCATGGCAGTCTCCGTGCCGCTCATAACCGGCGGCTCCAAGCGGCTCAAGGCGATCGTCATCACTGCGCTCTCCGGAGCCCCCACCATTGTCGGTGCCGTGCTGGGCTTCTGCCTCGGTACGCTCTCGCCCATGTGGCTGTCGTTGTCCCTGAGCTTTGCAGCGGGCGCGATGTTCTATGTCGTGTTCGGCGAGCTGCTGCCCGAGGCCATACTCATGTGGCGCTCGAAGCTGCCTGCATTTGCCACAGTCGTGGGCGTTTTGGTGGGCTTGATATTGATTTACATATAATGCGCAAATTTTGCTTGACAAAGCTGAAAAATCGGATATAATATCTTTTGCGCATAGCGGGATTGTGTAAAGGTAGCACAGCGGACTCTGACTCCGTATGTGAGGGTTCG
>X96_European_Hare__coassemble_651_pt1 | contig 33768 bp, 29 predicted proteins | sample X96_European_Hare__metabat2_high_PE_013 | metagenome-assembled genome bin X96_European_Hare
GTGCAGGGGCAGCGCCCCTGCCCGCTCGCCGCACCGAGCGGAACTCTCCCGACGCTTAATGAGGCGCAGGAGGGGGTCCAAGGGGGAACCCTCGCCGGGGGTTCCCCCTTCTTGCATTCGCACTTCAGCTGTTCTGATACTCTGTCGGGGATTTGCCGGTGAACTTTTTGAAGGTGCTGCTGAAGTAGGCTATGTCACGGTAGCCGACGCGTTCGGCGGCTTCGCTGACGCGGAGGCGGCGTTCGCGAAGGAGGTGCATGGCCATGTGCATGCGGCAGGCGGTGATATAGCTGTTTAGGGTGTAACCCGTCTCCTTCTTGAAAATATGGCTCAGGTGCCCCTCGCTCAGCTCCACGCTGCGGGCTACGGCGCTCACGTTCAGCTCCGGGTCGTTGTAATTCGCGTTTATGTACTCTATCGCCTGCATTACGTTCCGGTTCTTCGAGCTTATCTCTGCAAAATCGCCGGGGCGCGCCTGCTCGCGGCCGCGGCCGGAGATGCGCTGCACCGCCGCCTCCAGCTCCCCGTCGTGAAAGGGCTTGAGCAGATAATCCACCGCGCCGAGCTTCAGCGCCGACTGCGCGTAGGAAAAGTCGCTGTACGCGGTGAGCAGTATCACGCTCGCACCGCAGCCCTCCTCACGCAGACGCCGGAGCATCTCCAGCCCGTCCATGCGCGGCATGCGTATGTCGGTCACGACGATGTCTGGCCGCTCGCGCGCGATGAGCTCCAGGCCCGCCTCGCCGTTCGAGGCCTCGCCTACCACCTCGCAATCCACGGAGGCCCAGTCCACGGCCATGACTATGCCCCGGCGCACCAGCTCCTCGTCCTCTATCACAACGACCTTCAGCATTCGTTCTCCTCCTTCCTCACGGCCGGCAGACTTATCGCCACGCAGGTGCCGCGTCCGCTCACCGGCGGGAAGCGCAGGCCGTAGGCATCGCCGTAGTGCAGCCGGAGTATCGCGTCCACGTTCCGAAGCCCCAGGTGCTCACCGGCCCGGCCTCCCTCGCGGAAGCGCCGCAGGCTCTCCTCGGACATGCCGCAGCCGTCGTCTGTCACCGTGAGCTCCAGCTCCGTGTCCCCGAGCCGCGCTGTTACAACGATGCTGCCGCCCGTGTCCGCAAATCCGTGCAGGATGGCGTTCTCCACGATAGGCTGGAGCATCAGCTTCGGCACCTGCACGTCCAGTGCCGCCTCGTCGATGTCTTTTTCAAGCCGGAATTTCCCGGGGAAGCGTATGCTTTGTATCTCCACGTAGCGGTCGAGCGTCGTGAGCTCCTCGCCGAGCGTCACGAACTCGTCGCCCGAGATGCTGCTGCGCAGTATGTCCGCGAGGTCTGCGGCAACAGTGGCCACCTCGGGGACATTGTTTATCTTGCCCATCCACTTCACGGTGTCGAGCGTGTTGTAAAGGAAATGCGGGTTGAGCTGCGCCTGCATCATGCGAATCTGCGCGTCGCTGAGCTCCTGACGGCGGCGGACGGATTCCTCCAGGTGCGCGCCAAGGCGCTCCGTCATGCGGTTGAAGCGGCCAGCGAGCTGGCCCAGCTCGTCCGTCGAGCGCACGGCGAGCCGGGTCTCGAGCTTCCCCTCCTCCACCGCGCCCATGGCGGCGTTGAGCTCGCGCACGGGCTTGAAGAGCTGGCGGCTGAGCATCATGCTCACCATAGCGCAGAGCGCTATGCAGATGACGATGGTCAGTCCCGCCACAAGGTACAGCAGCCGCATGACCCAGTCGGCAACCGGCTCAGGCTGGCGGTAGAGCAGGAAAAAGCCTGTGTCCTCGCTCTCATGCACATAAAAGCTGCCGCCCGAGCCGTCCGAGAGCGCCTCTCCCGAGAGCAGCTGCTCCCTGAGCCGCGGCGCGAGTCCCTCGTCCCCGGCGCCCTCTGAGCTGTAAACGCTCTCCCAGTAGGGGTCCAGCAGCAGTATGCCGCCCGTACCGGCATAGGCGGAAAAGAGCGTCTCGAGCTGCGCCGGGCTCAGGCTCATCACCGCGTAGCCAATGGGCTCGTCCCCCGTGCGAAGGGCGCGAGCAGCGAGCATGCAGCCGTCCCCGCCAGCGTAGGCCGTGCCCTCGGTGGCCGCGGCGGCGTTGAGCAGGCCCCAGTGCGTGCCGAGGCTGCCGGCGCTTCCAGTTCCGGTGGTGTAGAGCAGCTCGCCCTCTGATGAGTAGAGCGCGAAGTCCGCCTGACCGCGCAGTTCGCTCGAGAGGGTGTAGAGCGCGTCGTATACGCCCTGCCGGGGCTCCGTCCCCGGCTCAGAGAGCTCCGAGCGGATGAGAGCGTCGTCCGAGAGCGCGCCAAGCACCTCCGCGCCGCCCGCAAGCAGCGTGTCCATGGCCCGCGCGGCCCCGGAGAGCTCCGCCTCCGCCGCATCGCGCGCATTTCCTGCAAGCGTCACGCGGAAGATGTTGAGCATAAGCACGGTGAATATCAGCAGCGGCACGACGCCGATGAGCAGGAAGGAAAGCAGCAGCTTGCCGCGGAAAGACAGGTCCTTCAGCCGCTTCATTTCCCGTCCTCCCCTGTCAGCGCCGTCCAGCGCTCCGTGAACTCCTCCTTGAGGGCTCCGGCCCAGTGCACGTCGTAGTCTATGATGCCGAGCTCGGCCGTTCCGGGCAGGTCCTCGGGCGCGGGCACGTCGGTGCGGACGCTGCGGCGGCTGAGGTCGGAAACGAGCAGCTCCTGCACGTCCCGTCCGAGCACGAAATCTATGAAAGCTCGGGCATTTTCCGGGTGGCGCGCGCCCTTTATCAGCGCGCAGCCGTCGGGCACCGCGCTTGTACCCTCTGCGGGGTAGACTATGCCCACCTCGGGCGAGAGCTGCTTGAGCGCAGTCTCCTCAAGCGTCACGCCTATGTAGCGGCTGCCGCTGCGCACGCTCTTGACGACGTCTCCCGAGTCGGGCAGGGCCCCGCCGTCGAGGTTCTCAACCAGTGCCGCTAGAATGTCCCAGTCGTCGCCCTCTATGCAGGAAAAGAGCGTCAGCGCCGCCGTGTAGCCGGAGCCGGAGACGGTGGGGTCCGCAAGGGCGATGCGGCCCTTCCACTTCGGGTCTAGCAGGTCGGCCCAGCCGCTCAGCTCGCCCTCGGATACGAGGCGGGTGTTATAGATGAGCACCATCGGCAGGCTCGAAAAGGGCGTCCAGAGCCCGTCTTCGGAGAGGCCCACGTCGCGCAGGTATTCCACGCCCTCGGGCGTGCAGCTCTCGAAGCAGTCCTCGTAGGCCGCGAGGCTCTCAACGCCGCCGCCGAACATGAGGTCGCAAACCGGCTCGCCAACCTCCGCCTCCATGGCGATGCGCTCGAGCAGCTCGTTGCTGCCTCCTGTGACGACCTCGACCCAGATGCCCGTGCGCTGCTGGAACTCCTTGACGATGGGGCCGTAGACCTCCTCCTTGTGCGAGGTATAGATGACCAGCCTCTCGCCCTCGTCGGGCGCGAAGCCGGAAACGTCCGTGCCCCCGGCGCAGCCCGGGAGCGCGAGCAGCAGTATCGTGAGCACGAGGGCAAGGACACGTTTCATCTATATCTCACCCGTTTCAAGGAAGTTTTCAAGCACGTCTTCCACGTTTTCGCATTGCAGCTCAAACTGCGCACGAAGATTTGGGTCGGACGTGGCCATGATGTAGCCCCGCCCGGCCTTTTTTAGCATCGGCGCGTCGTTCCAGTTGTCGCCGAAGGCGGCGCACTCGTCGGGTGCGACGCCCAGCGCCGTGCAGAGCGTCTCGAGCCCAAGGGCCTTGTCGGCTATCGTGAAGTCCACCCAGTCCGGCCCTGCGGATGCCATGCTCAGGCGGCTGTCCCACTTGGGGCCGAGCGCGTGGCGCACGTTTCCCGTGCCCTCAGGGCAGTAGGTCGCGAGCTTAATGATGTCCTCGGGCACGTCCTCGGGCCTGTCGATGACAGCGACGTTGTTGCCCTTGTCGACACGCATCATCCGCTCATACTCCTCATCTCCCCGGAGTATGTAGCTGGTGTTCGCGCCGGAGATGAGCGGGCGGCCGCCGGGCAGCGCCGCTATGTCCCGCGTGAGTTCGAGCGCCATGCCGCGCTCCATGACCGTCTTGCCCAGCACGGCGGCTTTGTCCTCCGGGCCGGGGCCGTAGACTATGGCTCCGTTTTCGCAGAGATAGGCCAGTTCGTCGCAGACAGGGGCAAAGAGCGCGCGCAGGGAGTGATACTGCCTCCCGGACGCCGGGGCAAAAATCACGCCGCGCTCTGCAAGCCGGTGTATGAGCTGGAAGAGCCGCTCGTCCAGCGCCGACGCGCCGTAGGGCAGCAGCGTGCCGTCTATGTCGCTTACTATGAGTTTTATCATTCGGACCTCACCAGAAAATACAAAAATGCGGCGGAGGCTTTTGCCCCCGCCGCACTGCCGCAAGGTCAGCCCAGCTCCACGGAGCCGAGGGAAATCAGCCTACCGTTCCTTCGGCTGAATAATACCACACCGTCGCCGTCAAAGTCCAGACGCACTTTCTCGCCTATGCGGTAGAGCACGCCGCCGAATACGACGCCGGTCAGCAGATAGTCGCCTATCCGGATGCGGACGGTGGTCTCCATGCCGGTGGGCATGGCGCTGTATATCTCGCCCTCAAGAGCGCCGGTATCGGAAATTTTTATGAACTCCGGCCTCACGCCAACAATGAAGTCTCCGTCAGTGGGCGTCTCCTCATCGCCGAAATCCTCGGTCTCAGTGATCATGGGGATGTGGCAGCGGAAAACCGTGTCCTTGTTGGCCTTCTCCACGTGCTTTTTGTCCTTGGCGAGCTCGGCCTCATGCGCCTTTTTGGCCTCATCCTTTGCGTCCTCAGAGGCGTACCATTTGGCGAGGTCGAGCGGCTGCTTCGGATGGAACACGGCGCTCTTGCCGCCGAGCATGGAAAGCTCGATGCTCCCGTCCGCGCGCTGCTTACCCGAGGCCTCGATGAAGTTGATGGCCGGATTGCCGACGAAGTCCGCGACGAAGAGGCTGTTCGGGCGCTTGTAGACGTCGAGCGGCGCGTCGTACTGCTGCAATACGCCGTTATCTATGAGGCATATCTTGGTGGCGAGGGTCATGGCCTCCATCTGGTCGTGCGTGACGTAAATGAAGGTGCTGCCCGTGTCGATGTGCAGGCGCTGAAGCTCGGAGCGCATCTCGAGCCGGAGCTTTGCGTCGAGGTTCGAGAGCGGCTCGTCCATGAAGAGCACGGTCGGCTCGGGCGCGAGCGTGCGGGCGATGGCCACGCGCTGCTGCTGGCCGCCGGAGAGCTCCGAGGGGTAGCGGTCCATGAACATGCCTATCTTGACTATGCGCGCCACGCGGCGGACGGTGAGGTCTATCTCCTCCGCCGTCAGCTTGCGGACGCTCGTGAGCACCTTGCCGTCCTTGACGTAGGCGAAATCCTCGTTGAAGGTGCAGCCCTCTGCGGCGCACTTGGCGCGGGCATTCTCGAGGGTCTTTTCGCACTCGGCGAGGCGCGCGGCGGCGACGGTGCCGGGCTCGAGCGACTCGTGCAGCTTCCAACCCATGACGGTCTTGGCCGAGAACATCGAGATTTCAAAGCGGTCTATGAGCTTTATGTGGGCCTTGTTCGTGTCCAGCTTGCCCTTCTTGTCCACGCACTCCTTGATGATGCGCACGGTCTCGTCGGGGCGCTTGAGCACCTCTATGAGCTGCGCTGCCTTTTTGGCCTCAAAGTCTATGCGGGGCAGCTCGTCCTTGATGTTGGTGAGGCCGAAGGAGATGTTCTTGTAGACGGTCATGTTCGGCCAAAGGGCGTAGTTCTGGAAGAGGAAGCCCACCTTGCGCTTGTTGGCGGGGATGTTGATGCCCTTCTCGCTGTCGAACACCACGCGGTCGCCGATTGTGATGCGGCCGCTGGTCGGTGTCTCGAGGCCGGCTATCATACGCAGGGTGGTGGTCTTGCCGCAGCCGGAGGGCCCGAGCAGCGTGACAAAGGCGTTGTCCTCGATTACGAGATTGAGGTCATCGACGGCGTAGAATTTGTCCCAGCGCTTCGTGACGTGGGAGAGTACTATCTCAGGCATGGTTTAACCTCCTATCCCTTTGTCCAGACTGGCGCCGGTCACCTTGTTGACGAGGGTGTTGCAGACCAGAATGGTGATGATGAGTATCAGATTTATGCCGCTCGAGAAGGCGTAGAGGCCCATCTCGTCGAAGTAGTCGAGCGTCGTGGAGAGGATGAAGCCCTGGACGCAGAGCAGCATGAAGAGCGAGAGCTCGCGGAGGCAGGTCATGAAAGGCAGCATATAGCCGCTGATGATGGACGACTTCTGGATGGGGATGATGATGCGCGTCATGCGCTTCACCCAGGGCACGTCCTGGATTATGGCGGCCTCCTCTATCTCGCCCGAGAGCTGGAGCATGGAGTTGAGCGAGCTTCTCGAGGCGAAGGGTATGTACTTCACCGTGCCTGCGATGATGAGCAGTGTGTAGGTGTTGAAGAGGTTCAGATGCTCGTTCGAGAACAAGATGAAGAACGCGGCGCCGACCGCGAGGGATGGCATCAGGTATGGCAGGAAGGCCACAGAGTTGACGTAGTTTGCCCACTTGCTTCGTCGCTTTTTGGCCACGGCGTAGCCTATCATCGTGCCTATGGTACCGGCGAGCAGGGCACAGCATATCGACACGAGTATGGTGCCCTTGAAGGCAGACCAGATGGTTTGGTTATAGAGTATTCCCTTCTGGCCGTACATGCCGTTTTCGGTGATGTTCTCGCTGGTCGTCCACCACTTCGTCGTGAGGTTGGAGGTGTCGCCGGTGTAGAGGAAGCTGTAATCGCCCGGGTTAGGCAGGAAGGTCTCGAAGGCGAAGGAGACTATCGGGAAGATGCTGGTGAAGAAGGTCAGCACGACCAGGATGAGCGCTATTATGAAGCGTCCGGCCTTGCCGAGGTTTATCTTCGAGCTCTGGCCCGATTTGCCCGTTACGGTGGTGTAGCTCTTGCGGCTGCGCAGCGAGAGCTGGTTCATGAGCATGATGACGATGCCGAATATCATCATGATGATGGCGAGTATGCTGGCCTCGCCGGTGTATCTGGAGTTCAGGGAGACGTACTTGGTCGAGAGGGTCGTGAGGCCCAGGTAGTGCGGCACTGGGTAGGAGCCCATCGCGCTGGAGAACACCAGCAGTATGGTGGAGAGTATCGCGGGCTTCACCATGGGCAGCGTGACCCTGAACATGGTTTTCCACTTCGGTGTGTCAAGTATAGTGGCAGCCTCCTCGAGGTTGGCGTCCATGTTGCGGAAGATGCCGCCGACGAGGATGTAGGCGAAGGCCGAGTAGTGCAGGCCGAGGACGATGATGCTCGGGAACAGGCCCTTGCACCACCACATCGGCATCTGTATGCCGAGCGTTGCGGCCAGCAGGCCGTTGGATGTGCCGGTCACGGCGTTGGAGTTGAACACGTTCTGCCACACGACGGCAAGCGTCCACTGCGGCATTATGTAGGGGAAGATGAAGATGGAGCTGAGGTACTTCTTCCACGCGAGGTTGGAGCGCGTGATGAGGAAGGCGAAGAGCCCGCCGTAGATGACCGCGACAAGACAGCTGCCCACCGAGAGCAGTATCGTGTTCCACAGCGGCATCCAGAGGTTGCTCTTTGCGACGTTGCTGGTGAAGAGGTCTACATAGTTGACGATGGTATAGCCCTCGCTCTTGCCGGTGAGGTGGGCGTCGATGGTGCCGGGGTGGATCTTGAAGGTGTCCTGCACGATGGCGATGATGGGCGCCACGGTGGTGACGGTCAGTATTATGCCGAGGAGCAGGAGTATGACGTTGTGCGGCTTTGAGAAAAAGGTGCGGAGCCTGTTGAATACGGCCCCTGCGCCGCTCTGTACCGGTATGGACTGGTTCATGCAGCTCTCCTTCCTTTCCGGAGAATCTTTGAGAAAGCGTCCCCGGACGCGGATATCATCCGGGGACGCTCAGATGCTTGAGCCGTCAGGGCTCAGCTCACGGAGTACTTGTCAAGGGTCTCGATCCAGCTGCCGACCGTGAAGGAGACGGAAGCGCAGTATTCGGGGTCCTCGAGCACGAGCTTGCCGTCGGTGGTCCACCAGTCGTAGCCGGCGTCGTTGAGCGCGGCGAACTCGACGGTGGTGCCGTCCTCGGCCATGCCGCCGGTCTGGTGCTGGAAGATCTCCTCGTTCTCAGCGGCGACGAGCGGGTTGGAGGAGTAGCCGCCGATGTCCTTGCCCCAGGCGGAGAAGCCGTCGGCGGTGCAGGTCATGTAGGCGATGAAGGCGCAGGCGGTCCAGGGCAGCGGGCTGTTGTCGGTGACAAACAGGTAGTGGCAGTAGCCGAAGCCGCCGATGCCGGTGTAGCCGTCGTTGTAGGCCGCGACGGTGATGTTGTTCTTGGAGACAGAGGCGCTCTCCTCAACGGAGCGCAGCTTGGAGTAGACGAGCAGGCCGAACTGGTCGGTCGCAGAGGCGTCGACGAGGGTGTTGCAGATGGGGCCGTCGTCGGTCTGGGCGTTGTAGCTGCCGACCCAGAGCTTTATCCAGGCGAGGGCGTACTTGCCGTTCTCACCGAGGCCGAGGTCGGCCGCGTCGGCGGCCATGGCGTCGATGGTGGGCTGGAAGTAGGCCTGCTCCTCGGCGGAGAGGGCGTCAAAGGCTTCCTTGAGCCAGGCGGAGTATGTATCGTTGGTCAGCATGTAGAGGAAGTTCTTGCCGACGACCTCGGAGTCGATGTCCATGAAGAGGCCGTGCTCACCCTCGGCGACGAAGTCCCAGCAGTTGTCGTAGGTCTTGGAGCCGGTGTTGTTGTACATGAAGACCTTGTTCAGGGTCTGGAGGGGCAGATAGCCGGTGTAGTCGGCGGCGGTGGTGCCGTTGGCGTCGGCCCAGTCCTTCGGGATGAAGGTGTCGAGGATACCGGTCTGGACCATCTTGCTCTCGATCTGGTTGCCGTCCTGGATGAGGGTCATGGCAAAGGTACCGGTGTCCTTCAGGGAGTCGGCGGTCAGCTGGTCGAAGATCTTGTTGTTCTTCGGCTGCTGCCACTCATACTCGAGGGTGTAGCTCGGGTCGATGCTCTGGAGATACTCGATGAAGAGAGGCAGAGCTGTCTTGCCGCGGCTGGAGTTGCCCACGCCGAAGAAGGTCTTGCCGTTGGACTCCTCGATGGCCTTGGCGGCCAGCTCCTCGAGGGTCATGGTCTCGGCCTCGGCGATTATTTTCTGGGTTTCCGTGAGCTCAACATCAGGCGTATCCTCCGCGGGGGGCGCGCTGGTGTCGCCGTCGGCGGCGGGCGGATTGGAGGTGGCGGCGGGCTCGCTGCCGCAGCCGGCCAGCAGGCCGACGAGCATCATGGCGACGAGCAGAAGAGACAGAAGCTTTTTCAAGTTGGTTCCTCCTTTATTAAGTGTTGTCACATTGCCGGGGCGCGGCCGTCGATTTATACAAAGTCATACGCCGAGCCCCTGGACTTTATGCCTATATTCTACAAAACTTTTCCGTCTTCTGCCACCGAGAATGCTGCGATTTTTATTAAAATCATGCGAATTGCAAAAAAGCCCCGCTGCGTGAGCGGGACTTTTTCAGCGATGTAGCCGTTTTTTCAGTTCAAGCATGAGTCGCGTACGATCCATAAACAGGGCCGGCAGACAGGCTGCTAGGCTCAGCGCCAGCAGCGTTATGGAGGCCGGAGCGTTGGCCGGGAGCGCGCCGCAGAGTGCGGCCAGCAGGTCCAGCGCACACAGCGCCAGCAGCCGCAGCAGCGGCATGAGCCCCCTCCGCCCCAGGTAGAACACCGCGGAGAGTATGGCCAGAGTACAGCAGAGCAGCACGGGCAGAACGATACCGGTGTAGCTGCCCCCGAAGCAAAGCTCTACGGTAAGCAGCAGCACGCAGACGCTCAGGAAAAAGCGCGATACGCGCCCGGCGGCGCTGTCCTCCACCAGTGGCTTTGCGAAAGCGTTCGTCCACACGAGCCAGAGCGAGACCGCCACCACCGCGCTCCAGGCCGCACCGCCCGTGCAGACATTTATAAACACGCAGAGCGCGCCGACGGCGCACAGCAGTCTCAGTACCACCCGGCGCAGCTTTGTCATGTCGAGCAGCCTGCGCCGCGGCACGGGATAGCAGATATCTATTTTACGCTCCATACAGCATGCTCCCGCTCAATCTCACCGGCACCCCGGCGACCTCGAAAAGCTCCGTCAGACGGTTTTCAAAGGCCGGGTCCTCCGTCAGCTTCGTCACAGTGAGCACGGCGCGGTCTCCCAGCGTGACCATGGAGCAGGCGGCGCGGCTCTGCTCGCAGGTGCCGAGCACGAAATCCAGCTTCACCACATGCCGCGCCGCGTCCTCCGGGAGTACGGCAGCGCCCAGGTTCGAGAGCGTGCAGGTGAAGGCCCGCTCGCCCAGAAAACCGTAGGCCAGCCGCGCCGCGGGGCGCTTTACCGCCAGCGGCACGGGCGACAGCCGCCGCACCATCGCCGCCGTCGTACCCAGCATGCCGAGCATAGCCCGCTCGGAGGCCTTATCCCTCAGCTGACGCGCAAATTCGCCCGTCAGGCGCGCCGCGTCGCTCGCTTCCTCCCAGGGTGCGGCGACGGAGCAGTACATCGAGAAGTTGCGCAGCGTTGCCGAGGGGCGGAACTTGCGCATGTTGACGGGCACCTGTATCCGTATCTCCCCCCGCGAGGGCTCGGACGCCGCGTGCGCCGCCTCCGCGATGAAGGCCAGCACCAGCGCCGTGACCGTCGCGCCGCGCGCCTTTGCAGCCCCACGCAGCACCGTGGCGTCGAGCTCCAGGTGCAGCACCCTCGCGGGCCGCTGCTTTGAGAGCCGTCCCCTGAGCTGTACGGCCGGTCTCTCGGCAAAGCCCCCACACGGGGCCTCACCGCAGCAGCGCTCAAAGGCGTTTTCGCACTCCTCCCCGTCCGGCGGCGTCTCTGCCGGGGCGTCCTGTCCGTCCGAGAGGCCCAGCAGGCGCAGATACTCCGACACCAGCGCCGTGAGAAAGGCGAGGCCGCCCGTGCCGTCGGTGAGGATGTGGAAAAACTCCACGCTTATCCGCTCGCGGTAATACACCACGCGGAAGGCCTGCCGCTCCCCCGCCGTGAGGTCCATCGGCGCGCATGGCGGCTCAGTTTCTGGCCTGACGACAAAGCGGCGCTTCACGCCGTCGATGTAGTGCCAGAACAACCCTCGCCTCACTTCAGTCGAGAAGAATGGGAAGCGCGGGAGCACGAAATGCAGCGCCGCCTGGAGCAGCTCCGGCACCACGGGCGCGTCCATATACGCCGAGAGGCGGAAAACGGACATCCAGCCGTCCGTCATCGACATGGGGTATATCTTGGCCGCGTCGTCGAGCGGGTACCAGTAGTCGGCACGCCGGAGATAGAAGTCCCCGAGGCGTTCGCAGCCAAGCCGCTCCGCCGCCTCCCGCGCCGGGACGCCCTCAGAGATGAGGTACTCCGCCGCCGCGCGGAAATCGGCCAGCATGGCACGCTTCTCCCGCGTTGGCAGGTCTATCCTCGCCGCGAGGCCGAAGAGCAGCCGCTCCAGCTCCGCGCGTTCAGTGCTCTCCATCCCCTCAGATACCGGCCAGCGCGCCGAGCAGCTCATCCGTCACGCGCCCGTTGGCCGCGACGATGTCGCTTGGAGTGAACATGTCCGGACTGCCGCCGCGAAGGTCGGTGACGGTGCCGCCCGACTCTCGGACTATGAGCAATCCCGCGGCGTAGTCCCAGGGGTTGAGGCGGCATTCCGTGTAGGCGTCGAGCCGCCCGCAGGCCACGTCGCAGAAGTCCAGCGAAGCCGCGCCCATGCGGCGTATGTCTATGCAGCGCTCGTACACCGCGCGTATTATGCGGAAGTTACGCTCAGCCTCGTTCCTGAAGGCCGGGTTGGTGCCGACGCCTATAAGGCTCTCAGCGAGCTGTTCCGTAGGGCTGACGCTGATTGCTCGGCCGTTGAGCTTCGCGCCCCGGCCTTTGAGGGCGGTGTAGAGCTCATCGGTCTCGGGGTTGAAGATCAGGGCGAGCACGGGCTCCCCGGCGGAGACAAGGGCCAGCGAGATGGCGCTGTGCCTGAGCCGGTGGATAAAGTTGGTCGTGCCGTCCACGGGATCGAGTATCCATACGAGGCCGGAGGTGTCGAGCCCGGAGTTGTCCTGCTCCTCACCCATGAACCGGGCCTCGGGCAGTATCTCCGCGAGGCGGCGGCGCATCAGCTCCTGCACACCCGTGTCCACCTCGGTGACAAAATCGGTGGCGTTTTTGTGCTGTATATGTCCGGCAAGGGCGCGGTCGGCAAAAAGCAGCCCGGCCTCGCGCACCGCCGTCTCAGCCTCCGGAAGGAGGACCTCCAAATCAAGTTCCTGCGCCATGGCGCGCCTCCGTTCATTTAAAAATTGCGCACTCATTATACCAGTTTTGCAGCGATAGTCAAAGCCGTAAATAAAAGCGCCCGTTTGCGGCAAAATAGGCTCAGGAGTTGATTTTATGCCGGAAATGACGAACAAACAATATGCCGAATTCGTGAAAAAGAAGTCGCCGCCCTCGCCGATATGGGGCGATTTGCTGCGCGCCTTCCTCATCGGCGGGGCCATCTGCGCGCTGGGCCAGGTCATAACTGAGCTCTGGGTCATGGCGGGCCTCCCCCGCGCTGACGCGGGCACGGCCTGCTCCATGACGCTGGTGTTCCTCGGCGCGCTCTGCACCGGCCTCGGCGTGTACGACGACGCGGCGAAGTTCGGCGGCGCGGGTACGCTGGTGCCCATAACCGGCTTTGCAAACGCCGTGGTCTCCCCCGCGCTGGAGTTCAAGAGCGAGGGTTTCATAACCGGCACGGCGGCCAAGATGTTCATAATCGCGGGGCCCGTCATAGTCTTCGGCACCTGCGCCAGCATCATCTACGGTCTCATCCTCTGCCTTGCGTAAAAAGCCCTTGCCCTCCGCCGCGGGCTGTGCTATCATATGACCGGGAATGAAGTTCTCCCCTGGGAAACCAGAACCGCTCACAAGAGCTGATGACTTCTGCGGACGCGCTCGCCGCGTCTTATGAGGTCGTCGGCTTTTTTGCGTTTCCGGGCCGGGGGAGAACTTTTTTACTTTACGAAGGAGGAATGAACCGTGAACTATTCGGCAGAGGTGGAGCGCATGTGCTCCGTTGCAAAGGGGGCCTGCCACGGTCCCGCGCCCATACCTGAGGAGGGAAAATGGGTCTGTGCACGGCAGCTTGAGGACATCTCCGGCCTGACGCACGGCGTGGGCTGCTGCGCCCCTCAGCAGGGGGCCTGCAAGCTGACGCTCAACGTGAAAAACGGCGTGATAGAGGAGGCGCTGGTGGAGACGCTGGGCTGTTCCGGCATGACTCACTCCGCTGCAATGGCGGCCGAGATACTGCCCGGCAAGACCATACTTGAGGCGCTCAACTCCGACCTCGTGTGCGACGCCATAAACGTCGCCATGCGCGAGCTCTTTCTGCAGCTCGTCTACGGCCGGAGCCAGACCGCCTTCTCTGAGGGCGGCCTGCCCATAGGCGCCAGTCTCGAGGACCTGGGCAAAGGCCTGCGAAGCCAGGTGGGCACCATGTTCGGCACCCGGCTCAAGGGTGCGAGATATCTGGAGATGGCCGAGGGCTACGTCACGCGCCTCGCACTGGACGCCGGGGACGAGATAATCGGTTATGAGTATCTCAGCCTTGGCCGGTTCACTGACGCCGTGAAGAAGGGCGAGAGCCCCGAGACGGCGCTGGAAAAGGCCACAGGCCGCTACGGCCGCTTTGATGAAGCGGTCAGGTACATCGACCCGAGGGTCGAGTGAGGGGGGAATAAAATGGCACTTTTTGAAAACTACGGACGCAGAATAGACAAGATTGGCTCCGTGCTCGCCAAATACGGCATAGGAAGTCTTGACGAGGCCGCCGAACTGTGCTCCAACGCCGGTCTCGACGTCGCCGGGACGGTGCGCGGTGTACAGCCCATCTGCTTTGACGACGCCTGCTGGGCATACACGCTGGGCGCGGCGATAGCGCTCAGGCTCGGCTGCAGCACGGCCAGCGAGGCCGCCGAAGCCATAGGCACGGGGCTCCAGGCCTTCTGCATTCCCGGCTCCGTCGCGGAGGACAGGCGCGTCGGCCTCGGTCACGGCAGTCTCGCGGCCATGCTGCTTCGGGATGAGACACGCTGCTTCGCCTTCCTCGCCGGGCACGAGTCCTTTGCCGCCGCCGAGGGCGCAATCGGCATAGTCAGGAACGCCAACAAGGCCCGCACGAAGCCCCTGCGCGTCATTCTCAACGGTCTCGGCAAGGACGCGGCACAGATTATCGCCCGGATAAACGGCTTCACCTATGTTGAGACGAAGTTCGACTATTCCGGCGGCGAGCTGTACGTCCTGTCCGAGACGCCCTTCTCCTCCGGAGAGAGGGCGGCCGTGCGCTGCTACGGCGCGGACGACGTGCGCGAGGGTGTGGCCATCATGCGCTTTGAGAACGTCGACGTGTCCATAACCGGCAATTCCACCAACCCGACCCGCTTCCAGCACCCCGTGGCCGGCACCTACAAGAAAGAGTGCGCCGAGCAGGGCCGGCGTTATTTCTCCGTGGCATCTGGCGGCGGCACTGGCAGAACGCTGCACCCCGACAATGTGGCCGCCGGCCCCGCCTCCTATGGGCTCACGGATACCATGGGCAGGATGCACTCGGACGCGCAGTTCGCCGGCTCGAGCTCCGTCCCAGCACACGTGGAGATGATGGGCTTTATCGGCATGGGCAACAACCCCATGGTCGGCGCCACCGTTGCCGTTGCCGTGGGCGTCTCCGAGGCCGTGTGCCGCTGCCGCGGCTGAGCACATGCCCCTTTTCAAATCGCCCGGGCTGTTGTATACTGGCAAAAGCAGCCACTGAAAGGATGATTTGAAATGTGGGCATATGACAGCGTCTTTTACCATATCTACCCCCTGGGCTTCTGCGGCGCGCCGCATGCAAACGACGGCGTCACGGAGCCCAGGATACTTAAAATAGCCGACTGGGCAGAGCACATAGAGCGCCTCGGTGCGAACGCGGTGTACCTCGGGCCTGTATTCGAGAGCGACTGCCACGGCTACGACACGCGCGATTACCGCCGCGTCGACTGCCGCCTCGGCACCAACGCGGACCTCAAGGCCGTGTGCGATGCGCTGCACGAGCGCGGCATCCGCATCATCTTTGACGGCGTATTCAATCACGTTGGCCGCGGCTTCTGGGCCTTCCGCGACGTGCAGGAGAAGAAGTGGGACTCGCCCTACTCAGACTGGTTCCACATAAACTTCGACGGCAACAGCGCCTATAATGACGGCTTCTGGTACGAGGGCTGGGAGGGCCATTACGAGCTCGTGAAACTCAACCTCCGCAACGGCGCCGTCGTCGACTACATACTCGACACAGTTAAGTTCTGGCGTGAGGAGTTCGGCATAGACGGCCTGAGGCTCGACGTCGCCTACTGTCTTGACCTCGACTTTCTGCGCCGCCTGCGGAGCTTCTGCGACGGCCTGGGCGGGGATTTCTTCCTCCTGGGCGAGACGCTGCACGGCGACTACAACCGCTGGATGAACGACCAGATGCTCCACAGTGTCACGAACTACGAGTGCTACAAGGGCCTGCACTCGAGCCTCAACAGCATGAACCTCTTTGAGATAGTCCACAGCCTCAAGCGGCAGTTCGGCCCCGAGAACTGGACGCTCTACAAGGGCCGCCACCTGCTCTCCTTCTGCGACAACCACGACGTCACGCGCGCGGCGACGATATTGCAGAACAAGGCTCACCTGCCTCTCATCTACGGCCTCGTGTTCTCCATGCCGGGCATCCCCTGCGTCTACTACGGCAGCGAGTGGGGCGCTGAGGGCGACAAGCGAAACGGCGACTGGAGCCTCCGCCCGAGCTTCGAGGCCCCGGAATGGAATTCCCTCACGGACACCATCGCCGCCATGGCCAAAGCCCGCCGCGAGAGCCGCGCCCTGTGCTATGGCGACTTCACCGACCTGCTCATAACCAACAGGCAGACCGTTTTCCAGCGCGCCGTCGACGGCGAGAGGGTCATAGTGGCCATCAACGCCGAGGATAAGCCCTTCACCGCCCACTTCAACGCAAACTGCGGCCGCGCAGTTGACCTCATCACCGGCGAAATGCACGACTTCGGCGGAGGCAGTGAGCTGCCCCCCTACAGCGTGGCCTTCTGGAAGTGCGAATAAGTCAAGCGACACGGGAAAGGAGCTGCACATGAAAAAAGCGCTGCCCCTCATCCTCCTCTGCGCCCTGCTCCTCAGCGCCTGCTCGTCCAGCGGAACGCATGGCGTGAGCGGAAAGGTCGTGGAGCTCAACACCGGCCCCGAGGGTCTTGAGTCCTTCGTCATGGATTCCAGCGGCGAACTGCTCGGCGTGACGCTGACGGACAGGACCTACGTGAAGTCCTGGCTCGATGCGCTGAGCGCCGAGGCCTTCCTCTCCGGCTCCGCGCCCGACGTGGCCTTGACTGTATATTTCGACGGCTCGAAGAGCAGCCTTGTCACCGGTTCGGGGGAGGAGGTAAAGGCTCAGGAGGCCGAGGCCGTGTACCTGACCGGTTTGCTGAAGCCCGAGGCCGCCGCCCTGGCGGACGGCACTAAGCTGGATGTCTGGCAATACGAGAACGCGACGGCCTACGCCGCCGATGACGGCACGGAGCTGCTGAAGGTCGAGGAACCCGTCGGCCCCGATTACGACTCCAGCAGCAGCCTGAGCCTGAACGATCTGGGCGAGGCGGCGCAGGCGAACATCGCCGCCTGGTTTGAAGACCGCGGGGTGTTATACGACGAGCAGGCCGAGCTGGAGCGCGCCTACGCGGCCTGGTTGGAGACCGAGGACGCCTCCGACTTCCAAACCTGGGGTCTGAGCCAGCGCATCGTGCCCACAGCCCTGAGCGAGCGCGTGATATACTTCCTCACCACTGTGGATTACCCCGTCGGCAATTTTGTCATGGAGGAGCGCCGCATCGGCTCGGCCTTTGACCTGGAGACTGGTGAGTACATAGAGGCCTGGGAACTCTTCGCCTGCCCGCCGGACGAGGCCGTGCAGCGCATACTCGACCTCTCGGAGCTCACGGATCCGGAGCAGCGTGCGGAGATCGAGGCCGCCTTTGAGCCGGAGTGCCTGACCATCTTTGAGGACCGTCTGGAGCTCAGCTTTGACCGAGGCGTCCTGCCAAGCTGCGAAACCGGCTATACCCTTGTTCTTGACCTGGACGAGGACGTCCTGCCCCTCCTCCAGCCCTGGGCCGTACCGGATACGAAAAATACCCCCTGACAGAAGTCAGGGGGTATTCCCAATTGCGGCTATCTTCCGCGGCCGCCCATGCCGCCGGTGCTCATGCCGCCCATGTCGCTGATCTCGAGATCGCCGGCATCTACGGTCACGTCTTCGCCAGCGAGCTGATATGAGATGCTCTCGGCACGCAGCAGGCAGAACTCGGTAAGCGTTTCGGCGCCCAGGGTGAACTCCTCATAGGTGCAGAATTTAGTCGGGTCGAGCTCGACATAGGGCGATATGAGCGCTATGGTCTCCTCCATGAGCCGCTCGAATTCGCCGCTCGTGAACACCGTATCGATGAACTCGGCGAAGGCCTCGTGGTAGAGCTCGGTGTACTCCTCGGAGCCGAATATCCAGGCCAGCATAGGCCTTGACTCAATGGTACCGCCCGATACAGGCTCGTCTATGTCCCAGTTGATGAGGCTCTCCGCGTCCGAGCCGGACATGAAGCCGCCGAAGGCCAGGTTGTAGTCCCAGGGTATCATTGAGAGGATGCCTTCGTCCTCATAGAGGTAGTAGTTGTGGACCATGGTGCCGGTGTAGCTGTCGAAATTGCACACGAAGTTGTGGGCCACGAAGTAGCTGATGACGCTCTCGATATCCACGCAGTCGGAGACGTCGCCGCCCTCGCCGAGGGCCTTGAGCGCCGCTATGAGGCGGTCCTTGTCGGAGCTCGAAACGTCGGTCTTGGCATTGTTGAAGATGTTGGAGTAGCTCTCATACTCGTCGTCGGTATAGACGAGGCAGACGTCGTCGCTGCCCATCATACCGCCCTGCATCCCGCCTCCGGGCATGGCGTCCGCGCCATCCGGGAGCTCCGCTGCGCCGTCTTCCGTCCCATCCTGCGCGCTTCCTCCCTGCCAGCGCATTCCGCCGGGGCGCTGCATCTCCATACCTCCCTCGCCGCTCTCCGGCAGCTGCGTAGCCTCTCCCTCAGGCAATGTCATTCCGTCGGGCGGCTGCATATCCTCCGGCATTTCCATGTTCTCGGGCAGCTCCATGTCCTCGGGAGCGGTGAATTCGCCGTTTTCCATGCGCTCCTGGAAGTCGTCCATGTCGAAGCCGCCGCCGTTGCCGCGGCCGCCGCCCATCTCGGTGCTGTCGGGCTTGTAGAGCTCGCCGTAGTCAGTGCCGTAGTTGCGCAGGAGGAAGCTCTCCTCCACAGCCTCAACCGCCAGGTACAAGCCCCAGTCCTCGCCGTTGACCGTTATCCACACATAGCTGCACAGCGGAGCCGGAGCGCCCGCCGCGGCCATGAGCCGGTAGCAGAGGTAGTCCTTCATATAGGTGTTGTCCTGGATGATGTTGTTGAGGTTGAGCTTGTCGAGGCCGTAATAGCTCAGTGAGCTGTCATAGTGGTCAAATTCCACCTTGAAGCTGTACCTGTCGTTGCCGTAGGCCGCGACGGAGCTGAGCGAGGTATTGCCCTTGGCCCTTATCGCCGCGCCGGGCTGCTCCTCTCCGTCTATGACAAGGTCGCAGAGAACGTACTCCTCGTCCTCACAGCCGGCTATGAAGCCCTCCCAGTCGTCCATGACTATGTCTATGGTGTGGACGACGCTAGTATCGAAAAGCCGCGTCTCGTAGCCCAGCGTGACGCCGCTTGCGGCGGCAGTCAGTCCCAGTGCCGAGGCCGTCAGAGCCAGCGCTGCTATCAGGAACGCCAGCGCCAGCGCCGCAAGGCAGACGCGGTCAAAGTTCCTGCTGGTTGACATAATGTCACCTCAGCCCATGTACTCGCCGTTGTAGCTGACGAGTACGGCGCTGCGTACGCCGGGGATGGCGCTCAGCTCGTTGACAAAGCCGGTGTCGCCGCTCTTCATGCGCACCTCGACATTCAGCTCTATGGCTCCCGCCTGGACGGTCTTGCTCTTTACGGAGCACTTTGTGACGCTCTTTTTAAGGAAGTCCGTGGCCTCGTGCTCGCTCTCGGAGCCGTCACAGTCGAGGACGACTATATAGGGGTCGAGCCAGGAGCGCCGGTTCACGAATACTATGAGCACCAGCCCGATGACCGCGCTGCCGACCACGGCGAGGATTATGAGCCCCGCGGCCAGCACTATGCCGACGGCTATGGCCCAGAACAGGAAGGCTATCTCCAGCGGCTCCTTTATGGCGGCGCGGAAACGGACTATCGAGAGCGCGCCGACCATGCCGAGGGAGAGCACGACGTTGCTTGTCACGGCGAGGATGACCACGGTGCTTATCATCGTCAGCGCGATAAGCGTAACGCCGAAGCTGGAGGAGTACATGACGCCCATGTAGGTCTTTTTGTACACGAAAAAGATGAAAAGCCCCAGTGCGAAGGCAAGCACCAGCGCGATGGCGATGTCCACAAGGCTGATGCTGTCAACGCTTGAGAGGAAATCGGATTTGAAGATGTCCTGAAATGTCAGCATATTGTCTGCTCCTGTTCTTTATTTTCAACCGTAGGCACGGCAGGCGGCGTATTTGGAAAATGCCCCGGCGCGCACGCCGGTAAGCGCCACCGCATCCCGCACGATGTCGGGGAGGAATTCGTCCCACTTGACCTCGAGTAACGCCGGATCTCCGGGAACCGGCACCGTGACGCAGTCCCGGTCGAAGATTGCGGTGCAGTCCAGACCCGTGCGCAGTTCGTAGTCGAGCGTGACGCGCACATTCCCGGCAGGGAATACAAATGCCTCGCGGGTATAATCCACAAGCGTCCTCGGCCGCAGTCCTGCGCTCATACGCGCCTTCAGCTCCTGCGCGAGCGGGCCCTCCGGCGTCCAGTCCCCGCCCCCTACGAGAGCAAGGACAGTCTCGGGCGCCATCTGCTCCGTGAGCTTGCGGCAAAGTCCGCCGTGCTTTATCTTCTTCTCGAGCTTCACGAGACCCGCATCGCCGTTATACAGTCTGAGCCGGAACTTCTGCCGCTTGCAGACGCCGTCGAGCTTCTCACGCAGCGCCGTATCGCGCGCGTCGTCGAAGTAGAGGCTGCGCACCATGTACCTGCCCCCTGCCGTGTGCTCATCCGGACGCAGCACAGCCCTGAGCCTCTGTCGGAGCACAAAGAGCTCGGCTGTCGTTATCTCATGCTTTACCTCGTGGCGGTATTCCGTCATGTCATCGCCTCCGTTGAATTCACACAGACTTTACTTTTTCAGCCTTAGTTTTGCCTTAAAAAATTGCCCTGGAGCCGCATTTGGCCCCAGGGCAAACGTAAACAATCTGTGAAAAGTGTGAAATCGCGGGTTTTCGACTTCGCCGTATCAGAGCTTTGCGGTGAACTCTATGTCCTCCGCCCCGGTCATAGCAGCCGTGAGCGTACCGCCCATGCTTTCGGCCAGTGAACGCGCTATGGCAAGTCCGAGACCTATGCCGCCGCTGCTCTGCGTCCTGGCGGCGTCGCCGCGGTAGAAGCGGTCGAAAAGGCGCTCCGGCGCCTCCACCGGCTGGGCGCAGCGGTTGCGCACGCGCAGAACGGCCTTTCCACCCTCGCGCGAGAGCCGGAGCGTTATCACGCTACCCGGCGCAGAGTATTTGACGGCGTTATCGAGCAATATGCCCGCAAGCTCCGACACGTACTCCTGAACGCCGCGCAGCCTGAGCCCCGGCTCTATGTCCGCATCGATGCTCAGACCCGCAGCCTCGGCGGGCTCCGCAAACTGCGACGCCGCGTCCTTTATGAGCTCGGAGATATCCAGCTCCGTCTCCTCAGGCCTCGGCCCGCCCTCATCCAGACGTGCAAGCGCGAGCAAGCGCTTTGTAAGCGAATCCAGACGCTCTGTCTGATTTCGGATATTCCGGCTCCAGCGGCTCTCACCCTGATGCAGCTCCAGGGCGTCGGCGTTCGCGCGGATTATGGCCAGCGGCGTCTTTATTTCATGGCCGGCGTCCGTTATGAACTGCTTCTGCCGCGCCATGCTCTCCGCTATCGGGCTTATCGCACGCTTTGATAACAGCATCACTGCCAGCAGCGCCGCAAGCCAGCAGCCCGCGCCCGCAAGAAGCGAGAGCACAGCCACCGTGAGCATGGAGCGGGTATCCTCCGACACGTCAAGGAACACGGCTGTGCTCCCCTGCCCCTCACGCGAGGCCGTGATGCGGTATTTGAAGCGTCCCTCGTTCCCCTTGCTCTCCCCCGAGGCCGCCGCCTCCTCGGCGTACTGCGCGGCCTCCTCCTCCGTCACGGACGAAATGCGCGATACGTCCATATACACCGCCTTGCCGTCGGCATCCAGCCGCACGGTGAAGTACACAGCGGACATGGCCGCGTCGCCGTCCAGCGGCGGTCGGAACAGACCCGGGCCCTCGCGCTCCGGCCTTATAGTGCCCTCACCATCTGAGAGCGCGAGCAGCAGCATGTCCGTGTCCCGAGAATTCAGCCACAGATTCACGCCGTTTATTCCGCCCAGCAGCACCAGAAGCAGCGCTGTCACCGCAACCATGGCCGTCACGACGAACTTGCGTCTGAGCGTCTTAAGCATCGCTGTCCTCCAGCGTGTAGCCCACGCCGCGCCGTGCGCGTATGCGCACCCTTGAGCCCACTGTGCCGAGACGCTTGCGCAGGTAGGAAACGTATACCCACACTGCTCCCTGCTCGGCCTCCGTCTCGTAGCCCCAGACCTTCACAAGCAGCTCCTCGGTGGAGAGGTAGATGCCGCGGTTGAGCATCAGCGCCTCCATCATTCGGTACTCCAGCCTTGTGAGCGTCACTCGTCCGGCCGTTGAGCGCAGCTCGCTGCCGCGTCTATCCAGCGTGAGGTCAGCAAAGCTGAGCTCATCCGGAGTATAGGCGTCGACACGCCGGAGCATGGCCCTGACCCGGGCCAGCAGCTCGCCCATTGCGAAGGGCTTGGGCAGATAATCGTCCGCACCCATGTCCAGACCGCGTATGCGGTCCTCGACCTCGGCCTTCGCCGTCAGCAGCAGCACAGGCGTGCGGCAGCCGTCTTCGCGCAGCTCGCGCAGTACCTCCAGGCCGCTCTTTTTGGGCAGCATGATGTCCAGTATTATGCCGTCATAGTCCCCCGCACGGGCATATTCCAGCGCTTCCAGGCCGTCGGCCACGGCGTCGACCATGAAATTGTGGTAGTTGAGTATGTCCGTCACGGCCTCGGCCATGGCGGGCTCGTCTTCGGCGTACAGCAGCTTCATCCTGACGCCCCCTTTCCTGATATGAAGATACCGGCCTCTCTATTGAGCGGCCGGTATCGCGTGATTTGTTCAAATTCAGCGGGAGTTGAAGATCTTGAAGATGGTGTCGTAGGGGTCGTCCTCCTGCTGCGCAGGCTGCTGGGGAGCGGCCTGGGGCTGCGCCGGCTGCTGGGGCTGGGCGGCCTGCTGGGCGGCCTGGGTGTAGAGCCCATCGGTCTGTGCGGGTTTCGCGGCGCTCTCGGTGCCGGGCACCTTGGCCCTGCCCTCCTCAAAGCCGGTGGCAATGACCGTGACGCGGATCTCGTCGTCGAGCGTGTTGTCGAAGGTGGCGCCGAAGATGATGTTGGCGTCCGGGTGCGCAGCCTCCTGAACGAGGTTCGCAGCCGCCTCGACGTCCTCGAGGCCCATGTCCTCGGAGCCGGTGACGTTGATGAGCACGCCGTGCGCGCCGTTTATGGAGGTCTCCATCAGCGGGCTGGCAACGGCCATCTTCGCGGCCTCCTCGGCCTTGCCCTTGCCGACGGCGTGGCCCACGCCCATGTGGGCGAAGCCAGCGTCCTTCATTATCGTGGTGACGTCGGCGAAGTCGAGGTTGATGAAGCCGGTGTTCTTGATGAGGTCGGAGATGCTGGTGACGGCCTGACGCAGCACGTCGTCGGCGATCTCGAAGGCGTTGGCCAGAGTGACCTTCTGGTCGGTGGCGTACTTCAGGCGGTCGTTGGGGATTATGAGCAGGGAGTCGACCTTGCCGAGCAGGGAGTTGATGCCGCCGAGCGCCTGGTCCATGCGGCGCTTGCCCTCAAACTTGAAGGGCTTGGTCACGACACCAACGGTGAGCGCGCCGGCCTCGTGGGCAATCTCGGCCACGGTCGGAGCCGCGCCGGTGCCGGTGCCGCCGCCCATGCCAGCGGTGATGAACACCATGTCCGCGTCCTCGAGGGACTTGGCGATGTCGTTGCGGCTCTCCTCCGCGCTGCGCTTGCCGACGTCGGGGTCCGAGCCCGCGCCCTGGCCATGCGTCAGCTTCTCGCCGATCTGGATCTTCTGGTCAGCGCTCGAAACGGCAAGGGCCTGCTTGTCCGTATTCACGGAGATGAACTCCACGCCCTGCGTGCCGGACTTCACCATGCGGTTTACAACGTTGTTGCCGGCGCCGCCGACACCAACAACTTTCAGCGTTACGACATTCTCGGGTCCCGTTTCGGATTTATAAGACATATTCGGTGCCTCCCTGTTATCTTTTGAAGCGCCTTGCGGCACTGGCCGCTGGGCTGGTCTTTTCTTTTTTCTTCTATTCATATTATAACTTTTCCCCTGTCCGGTCAACAATTTTTTGTTTCCATAACACAATTTACGGCCGATTACGCATCAGAACGGGCTGAACACCGTCTGCGCGCCCTCGGGCGAAACGTCTATCGTGCCCCGGTCGCCCTCCACAAGCTGCGATACGGCGGACAGAAGCTTGCCGAAGCGATATTCGGTCTCCTCGAAATTGCCCAGCTTCACAATGAAGCGGTCCTTGTAGCTGAAGGACGGGGAATTGATGTTGGTCATGTCTATGTAGCCGACGTCGGCGGCCATACCGCGCTCCTGGATCTGGTCCAGTATCGCGCAGAGGTACTCGAGCTTGCCGGTGTCGTCCGGGCCGGTCTCGAACACCTCGCCGACCTCCGCTGTTGTCGGCGCGATGCCGCGGACCTCTATGAGCGAGGCGGCCTCGGCTTCGCTCGCCTGCGTCAGCATACGGCAGCTGCGGTCTATGACCCAGGGCTCGCCCTCATAGCTGACGCAGGCCAGTGCCTGGCTCTCGCTTATCGTGATGACGACCTTATTCGGCAGGTAGCGGGTTATCGAGACTTCCTCAACATAGGGCAGCCGCGAGACTATGCGGCTCACAACCGCGAAACGGTTGATGAAAAAGAGGTTGTCGCCGTCGATTATGCCCGAGGCCTCCTCGACCTCCTCCGCGGTGTAGTAGGAGTTTCCGCGCACCTCCACAGAGGACACGCGGAAGAAGATACTCATGAGGAATATGAGCGCCGCGCAGGCTATGAGGAAGGCGCCCGGCCCATACAGGGCCTTGCGGACCGTTCTTTTTTTCTTGCCATTCCGCACAAGGTCAGCCATCTGAAGTCTCCTTTACGCACTAGGCCGTGCGCTCTATCTCCGCTCCCAGCTCCCGCAGCCGGGTGTCAAAATCCTCGTATCCGCGCTCTATGTGGCCGGAGTCAAGTATCTCCGTCTCGCCCTCGGCCGAGAGCGCCGCAATGATGAGCGCCGCGCCTCCGCGCAGATCCGTGGCTACCGTCGGTGCGCCGTGCAGCTCGCTCACCCCGGTGACGACCGCGACGCGGCCCTCGGTATGTATCCTCGCGCCAAGGCGCGTCAGCTCCTCGGTATACCGGAAGCGGTTCTGGAACACGTTTTCCACAAAGACCGAGGTTCCCTTAGCCTTGAGGCAGGCGGCCAGCATCAACGGCTGGGCATCCGTCGGGAAGGCGGGATACGGTCCTGTTATGACGGGCATCGGCGCGTGCAGGTTCCCGTCGGAGATGAGGCGCACGCCCGCGCCTGTGCGTATTATATCACAGCCGCAGTCCGAAAGCGAGTGCAAAACCGTGGAAAAGCGCTCCGGCTCCGTGCCGCGCAGCTCTATATCCCCTCCCGTGGCGGCGACTGCACACAGCAGCGTGGAGGATACGATGCGGTCGGGCATTATCCGGTGTCCCACCCTCTGCACAGGCTCAAAGCCGCGCACGCAGACCGTGGCAGTGCCCGCGCCGGAGACATCCGCGCCCAGCAATCGCAGGAAGCTCTGCAGCTCCTCTATCTCAGGCTCGCGCGCGGCGTTCATGATGACCGTCTCGCCCTCCGCGGCACAGGCGGCCAGCATGGCGTTCTCGGTGGCACCGACGCTGGGCATGGGCAGGGCGATGCTCGCACCGCGCAGGTGCTCCGCGCGGCAAATGAGGTCTCCCCCGCTCTCCTCGATCTCAGCGCCCAGGGCGCGCAGGGCCATGAGGTGCAGGTCTATGGGCCGGGGCCCGAGCTCGCAGCCGCCCGGCATGGACAGCCTCGCCTCCCCGCAGCGCGCAAGCAGCGCTCCGAGGAAGATGACGGAGCTCCTCAGCTCGCGCATGAGGCTGTGTGGTATCTCCGCACGGCAGAGACCGCTCGAGTCTATGTTCACCGCATCCCCCTCGCGCTCGACCCGGCAGCCCAGGCCGCGGAGGATGCGTATGGTGACGTCCACGTCCCGCAGCTTAGGGACGTTCAGCAGCTCCGTCTCGCAGGGCGCGAGCACCGAGGCCGCCATGATGGGCAGCACCGCGTTCTTAGCCCCCTGTACCGTGACGCTGCCGGAGAGCCTTCGGCCCCCGCCGACTTTCCAAACGCTCATTTTCTCTCCCCCAAACAGCAAATTCACGCCATTCTATGCGGGGGAATGTGGAAAGGTTAAAAAGCGCTGCCTCTGCGCCGGAAAGCCTCCCGCTCCGGCCTTATTTCGCCGCGAGCTCGAGTATCTCGGCGGCTATGCGGTCGGTGGCGTCGGGCACGCCCAGGGCGAGCATGTTCCGGCTCATCTCCTCGAGCTGCTCCGGGTGCTGGAGGAGCTCCGACACGAGGCCGAGCAGCGAGTCCGCTGTGAATTCCTGCTCGAGCATCACCTTCGCGCCGCCGGCGGCCTCGAGCACGCGGGCGTTGCGCTCCTGGTGGTTGTTCGTTACGTTGGGCGAGGGCACGAGTATGGCAGGCTTGCCCATGGCCGTCAGCTCCGCGAGCGTGGAGGCGCCCGCGCGGCACAGCACCAGGTCCGCCGCCGCCATAACGCGCGGCATGTCGTATATGTACGCGCGCACGTCCATGCCCAGCTTGGCGTAATCCGGCTTCTCGCGCTCGAGAGCCTCGCTCATCTTCGAATACCCCGCCTTGCCGGCGGAGTGGATGAGGCTGAAGAAGGGCTTTGCGCAGGCGCGGACGATGAAGTCCGTCATTATCTCGTTCATGTGCGCCGCACCGAGGCTGCCCCAGACCGACACGACCAGCGGCCGATCCTCGGGTATGCCCAGCTCACGCCGGGCCGCGGCCTTGTCGGGGTTCAGGAAGTCCACGCGCACGGGCGTGCCCGTGACCTCCACGCGCTCCGGGTGGCGGTAGTTCGCGCGACTCTCCTCAAAGCCGACCATTATGGTGTTCACCGAGCCCTCCAGCATCTTGGTAGTCAGGCCCGGAACGGCGTTCGACTCGTGCACGGCCGTGGGTATGCCGAGCTCCGAGGCTGCTTTGAGCACCGGGTAGCACACATAGCCGCCCGTGCCCACCGCAACGTCAGGCTGGAACTCGCGAATGATGTGCTTAGCCTCCGCTGTGGAGGTGAGGACGTTCTTGAGTGTGTTGAGGTTGTGCTTTATGTCCGCTGGCTTGAAGCTGCGGTGCAGGTTGGTTATGCGGACGGTTTTTATCTCGTATCCGGCGCGCGGCACGAGGTCGGTCTCCATGCGGCCCTCCGCGCCGATGAATAGGAACTCCGAGTCCGGCGCGGCCATAGCGATGCGCCCGGCCACGGCGATGGCGGGGTTTATGTGTCCGGCGGTACCGCCGCAGGTGAAGAGGAATTTCATATCATGCCTCCAGTTTTTATATCTTTACTGCCGCACCGGGATGTCCCGCGAGGCGCTGAGGACTATTCCCATCTCGGCAAGCTGAATAAGCAGAGCCGTGCCGCCGTAGGAGAAGAACGGCAGCGATATGCCCGTGCAGGGCACCAGATTCGTGACCACGGCGACGTTCAGGAAGACTTGTATCGCAAGCAGAGTAGTTATCCCCGCCGTGACGAGGAAGCTGTACCTGTCCCGCATGTGCATGGCCAGCCAGTAACCGCGTATTATGAGCAGCGCAAACAGAATCAGTATCGCCACGGCCCCGACGAAGCCAAGCTCCTCGCAGACCACGGGGAAGATGAAGTCGTTGTGCTCCTCGGGGAGATAGAGGTACTTTTGCCTCCCCTGCCCCAGCCCCAGGCCGAAGAGCCCGCCGGAGCCGATGGCGTAGAGCGACTGGACTATCTGATAGCCGCTGCCGCTGGTGTTGGCGAAGGGGTCGAGCCAGGTGGTAATGCGACTCGAGGCGTAGGGGAAGAAGGTCATAACCACGCCCAGCGCCGCCAGCGCCGCTATGAGCGCACCTACGAACCAGTAGAGCCTCACGCCGCCGAGGAAGAGCATCACCGCGCCGATGGCTATGATGATTATTGCCGCGGAAAAGTGCGGCTCGAGCACCAGCAGTGCCACCACCACGAGCAGAACGCTCGCGAAGGGCAGGATGCCGTACCTTATGGTGCGCATCCGGCCCTTGAATTTGCATATGAGCGCGGCGAAATAGAGTATCACGCCTATCTTGGCTATCTCCGAGGGCTGGAAGGTGGTGAAACCAAGGCTTATCCAACGCTTCGCGTCGCCCTGAGAGACGCCTATGACGGGCACCAGCGCCAGAAGCCCCACGGCCGCCGCGAGTACGAGGAAGCTCATCCGCCGGTAAAACTGCATTGGAAACAATGAGAGCGCGTACATCGCTCCCACGCCGGCCAGGGCAAAGCCCAGCTGACGCATGAAGTAATAGGCCGCGTTGTGGTTCGTGGCCGCGCTGTAATAGGCCCTCGCGTAGCTCGCGGAGAGCACCATTACGACGCCTATGGTAAGCAGCAGCAGCGTAAGCGCCGCAAAGGGCAAATCGAAGCTGCCCCTGCGCTGACGCACGGCCGTGGCCGGTCCGCCGCTGACGTATCCTATCCTCTCGCCGGCATATTCCATGTCGTCCTCCCGCTGCCGGCTAAAATACGCCGGGTATTAGAAGGCGTAGCGGTTGTACACCCCTACAAATGATATGACGGCGCAGATGAGAGATATGCTGAAATATAGGACAAACAGCTCGCGCTCGGTCCATTTTTTGCCCGTCCAGCCGCCCATTTCCAGATGGTGGTGGAAGGGAGCCATCTTGAACACGCGCTTGCCGTGGCTGAGCTTGAAGTAGCCGACCTGGATTATGTCGGAGAGCGTGTCAATGATGTACATGAGGCCGAGGACGATGAGTATGAGCGGCATGTCGTAGGCAAAGACCATGGCCGCTATCGCGCCGCCGAGGAAGAGCGAGCCGGTGTCGCCCATGAACACCTTGGCGGGGTTGAAGTTGTAGACGAGGAAGCCCAGCAGTCCTCCCGCTATGGCCGAGGCGAAGATGCCGAGTGCCAGGAATTCCGTGCCCCAGACGTAGGTGAGCACGGCAAAGAAGAGGCAGACGGGTATGCTTGTCCCGGCGGCCAGGCCGTCGACGCCGTCGGTCAGGTTCACAGAGTTGACAGTGCCGACGATGACGAAGGCGGCGAAGATGAAGTACACGGCCTCGGGCAGGGGCTTCACCACGTTCCAGAAGGGTATGTACAGGTTCGTCGTCACATAGCCGGTGCGGCGCATGAGGAACACGAAGGCCAGCGCCGCAACGAGCTGGAGCAGGAACTTCGACTTTGCGGAAAGGCCGAGGTTCTGCTTTTTGCGCAGCTTCTCATAGTCGTCGAGGAAGCCGATGGCGCCGAAGATGAGCGCGAACACAAAGCAGAAGATGTGCCCGTACTCGCCCTCCAGCATGGACTCAAAGCCGACGGTGAGGCACACGACGGCTATGGCGGCTATGAACATGAGTCCGCCCATGGTGGGGGTTCCGGACTTGGACATATGCCAGCGCGGGCCATCCTCACGGATGGCCTGCCCGGCCTTTATTTTGCGCAGGAAGGGCACGAGAAAGGCGCCTATGCCGCTGGAGACCAGAAAGGCTATGATGAAGGCCAGAATGAGGCGTATTGTCATTTGTTATTCTTCCTTTTGTCCATTATCTTCGCGACTATCTCGCGTTCGTCCATGTGGTGCTTTTCGTGGCCGACTATCTGGTAGTCCTCGTGGCCCTTGCCGGCGAGGACGATGACGTCGCCCGGGCGGTGGTGCTCTATGGCCCACTCTATGGCCTCGATGCGGTCGCAGATGACCTCGCGGGGCGTGGAGCTGTCCTTCATGCCCTCGAGGATGTCGGCTATGATGGCCTCAGGCTTTTCGGTGCGTGGGTTATCCGAGGTCACGATGACGAGGTCGGCTATTTCAGAGGCGATGCGGCCCATGATGGGGCGCTTTTTCCTGTCGCGGTCGCCGCCGCAGCCGAAGAGGGCCACAAGCCTGCCGCTCGCCACCTCGCGCACGGACTCGAGCACGTTCTCGAGCGCGTCCGGCGTGTGGGCGTAGTCGATGAGGATGGTGTAGTCCCCGTCCGTGGGCACAGTCTCCATGCGGCCCTTAACACCATGCGCCGAGGCGATGGCGGCGGCGCAATCCGGAAGCTCTATGCCCAGCGCCAGGCCGCAGGTGAGTACGGTCAGGGCATTATACACCGAGAAGGTGCCGGGGATGTGCAGCGTAACGCGCTCGACGTCGTTGTTGTACGCCGCAAGGAAGCTGACCGAGCCGCTGGTGTAGCGTATATCCCGGCCGAACACATCTGCGCGGCCATCTTTGAGCGAGAAGGTCATGCATGGGTAGCGCACATGGCCGAGCATGAACTGTGACCACTCGTCGTCGAGGTTTATGACGGCAAAGCGGCTCATGGAAAAGAGCTTCGCCTTGGCCTCGGCGTAGTCGCGCATATCGCGGTGGAAGTCGAGGTGGTCCTGCGTCAGGTTGGTGAAGATGCCGCAGTCGTAGGTGATACCGGCCACGCGGTCGAGCGCCAGAGAGTGGGACGAGACCTCCATCACGACGTGGGTGCAGCCCGCGTCGGCCATCTCGCGCAGGAGCTTCTGCAGCTCGTAGGACTCGGGCGTCGTGCGCTCAGTGGGCAGGAACTCGTCGCCTATCATGTTGCCGTTGGTGCCGATGAGGCCGACCTTGGCGTCCATGCAGACCTCGAGGATGTGCTTGAGCAGATAGGTCGTGGTGGTCTTGCCGTTCGTGCCGGTGACGCCCATCATGACCATCTCAGAGGCCGGGCTACGGAAGTAATTGACCGAGATCAGCGCCAGCGCAAGGCGGCTGTCCGGGACTATGACGTAGGGTATATCGCACTCGGGAGGCTCCTCGCACACGGCGCAGACGGCGCCCTTCGCCGCCGCGGCGTATATATAGCGGTGTCCGTCGGACTCAAAGCCGCGCACGGCGACAAAGAGCGTATCCGCCGCCGCGCGGCGCGAGTCGTAGCACACGTCCGCTATCTCAAGCTCGGGCGAGGCTTTGAGCTCCCTCACCTCCACGCCTTTGAGCAGGTCCGCAAGCTTCATGCAAACTCCTCCAGTTTCTTCTTTCAATGTATCAGTATATTCCCAACATGGAACTCTCGTTTTTATAGAGGGTGACCTCTATGACCGTGCCGTGCTCCACGTTCTCTCCCGGCGCTATGCTCTGGCCGGAGATGAGCTCGCTCTGCGCGTCGGTCACGCCATTTCCGGCCGTGACATAGAGGCCCAAACCGCGCAGCTTCTCGATCGCGGCCTCGTAGCTCAGCCCGCGCAGGTCCGGCATGGTCTCCTCCACCGGGGATGGGCTCTGGCCCGCATAGAGCAGCACCTCGCTGCCCGATGCGATAACCGCGCCCGCGCGCGGGAGCTGGTCGGTGACCGTGTCGCCTTCGCCTATCACGCGGCAGTTCAGCCCCGCCTCCGTCAGCGCGCTGCGCGCTTCGGTGAGGCTCATGCCCGAGACATCCGGCACCGCCCGGTCCGCTGCGGCGAGCTCGGAGTCCGAATACTCCGGCTCCACGCCAAGATAGGGCAGGATATCAGCCATCATCTTCCCCACCACCGGCGCCGCCATCTGGCCGCCGGAGATGTATATGCCGCTCTCGGAGCTCGGGTCATCGAGCAGCACGAGTATGGCTATCTCCGGGTCGTCCGCAGGAGCGAAGCCGATGAAAGAGACGATGTACTCCTTCTCGCCGGAGATCTCCTTGGTGGTCTTGGTCGAGGTGCCGGTCTTGCCGCCGATGCGGTAGCCCGCGACATAGGCGTTGTGTCCGGTGCCCTCGACCTGGTCGCCTACGACCTGCTCGAGGATGCGGCAGACCGCGGCGCTGGTGTCCTCGCTTATGACCTTCCGCACGAGCTCGGGCTCAGTCTGGGAGATGAGGTTGCCCTCCGAATCGGAGATGCTCTGCACCAGGTAGGGCTTCATGAGGTTCCCGCCGTTGACGCAGGCGGAGACCGCGGTTATGAGCTGAATGGGCGTTATATTGAAGGTCTGGCCAAAGGAGGCCGCCGCGAGCTGTGAGAGGTTCTCCGGGTTGCAGAACACGTCCTCGCTCCACCAGATGCTGCCGCTCTCGCCGCCGAGGTCTATGCCCGTCTTGGCCGTGAGCTGCTGCGAGGTGTCGGCCGTGCGCTCTATGAAGCCGAAGCCCTCGGCGTATTCGTAGAACTTCTCCTCACCCACCAGCTGGCCGATGTTCACGAAGGCGACGTTGCAGGAGTGCTGCACCGCCTGGGTCAGCGTCTGGGAGCCGTGGCCGCCGTGCTTCCAGCACTTGAGCGGGGTGCCGCGGCCGAGCACGTTCATGCTGCCGCCGCAGTAGAAGCTCGAGTTCTCGCTCACCACGCCCTCCTCGAGCGCCATGGCGAGAGTGATTATCTTGAAGGTCGAGCCGGGCTCGTAGGTATCCGAGATTGCCTTGTTTCGCCACTGCTGCTGTTGGGCGAGGGCATAGAGCTCATTGTACTCGTCCTCGCTCTGAGCTATGCTGCTTATCTCGGCCTCGGCCTCGGCACTGATGGTCTGGTAGTCGTTGAGGTCAAAATTGCCAAGCGACACCATAGACAGTATAGCACCCGTGTCAACCTCCATACAGATTGCCGCCGCGCCGTTCTGGATGTCGTAGTCCTCCACGGCCTGGGCGAGGTGCTTTTCAACGTAATTCTGGATGACGGCGTCAATGGTGAGGCTTATGCTGTCGCCGTCGCGGGCGTCGACATAGTCCTCGTAGCTCGAGTAGAGCATATCCGTGCCCGCCGCGGTGGTAGAGCGCATGACATAGCCGCTCTCTCCCGAGAGCACGCTGTCATAGCGGGATTCTATACCGCCGAGGCCTGTGTTGTCCAGTCCCACGAAGCCGATGACGTGCGCGGCCATGCTGCCGTTGGGGTAATAGCGCTTTGTGTCGGACTCGATCTTGATGCCTACGTAGCCGCCGTCGGATTTGAACTGCCGCACCTGCTCGGCCACGTCCTCCTCCACCTTGCGGGCCACGACCTCGTACCAGGAGTTCGTGTTCCCCGCCTTTTTGAGGATGGTCTCGTAGTCCACGCCGAGGATCTCGGAGAGGCCGCGCGCGATGGCCTCCTTGTCCTCGTCGTAGCGCTCTATCTCGGCGGGGCTTATGTACACGGTATCCACGCCCGCGCTCATGGCGAGCACTACGCCGTTGCGGTCATATATCGTGCCTCGCGCGGCGCTTACCGTGGTCTCGCGCACCTGCTGGGCGATCGCCGCAGCCTCGTACTCGTCGTGCTGCACTATCTGGATCTGGTACAGCCTCGCGCCGAGCACCAGAAAAGCAGCTATGCCGCACACCGATAGCAGGAACAGTGTGCGGCGGAGCATCATTCGGTTCGGCCCGCCGCCGGGCGCGCGGCCGTTTTCGCCTCGAGGCATACGCCCCACCTCCAGGAATGGCAATATCGCGGCGGCGATGTACACGCCATGGCCGCGATATTATACTACTCCGAAGGCAGCGCAAAATATTCCGAAACGGAAGAGATGGCGTCAGATATTTTATCCATCCCCCAGCTCTCATCCTCTGCGGGGACGATCTCCGCGTGGTCGGTCACGGTCTTATCCGGCGTCTGCTCCTCCACGCGTTCCAGGCCCGGGGTCATTTCGGCCCAGGCCGCGAGGGAAGCGATGTTGTATTTTGTCTCGTGTTCAATGACCAGATGGTCATGCTCGTTTGCAAGAGCCTCTATGCGCTCCTCGAGCTCTGCGCACTCATCGCGCAGCACCGTGAGGTCGGCGCGGGCCAGCAGCGCGCAGACCGAGAGCGCCGCCGCGGCCGCAAAGCCGAATACGCAGAGGAACGGCGCGACCCAGCGCCGGGTACGGCGCCGCGGAGCGGACCGGCGCTTCCCTGCGCCGGTACTGCTGTATTCATACTCCTTCTCCGGCTCAGCCGGGAGGGCGGAAGTCCTTTTGGGCATATTCTCCTCCTCAGACGCGCTCGGCAACGCGCAGCTTTGCACTTCTGGAGCGCGGGTTGAGCTCCAGCTCCTCCCCGCCCGCGGTTATGGGCTTGCGCGTCACGCTTCTGAGCGTCTGCACAAAGCCGCAGGTGCACACGGG
>X96_European_Hare__coassemble_653_pt1 | contig 33483 bp, 26 predicted proteins | sample X96_European_Hare__metabat2_high_PE_013 | metagenome-assembled genome bin X96_European_Hare
CGGCTCCACCCTCGGTGAGGACGTCTTCGGCCTCGAGAGCGACACCGGTATCATCGTGAATAACGAGGGCATCGGCGCCAACGCTACTTACCTGTCCAAGGACTACACTGACGCCACCAGCAGCCGTGTTGCTGTCATCGACGCCGACACCAGCGCCGACATGATCTACCACGCTGCCCGTGTCTGGAGCGTCAAGGGCGTTTCCGTGTTCGTGTACGACCTCGCGAAGGTCACCGAGTACAACTGCGCCATCGACGCCGGCAAGGCCGCCGCCACCAAGGCTGGTGCGAAGAGCGCCACCCTCGGCGAGGGCACTGCTTATGAGCTCGACCTCATCGACAACACCGCTTACGCTAAGAACAGCTACGGCGCTGTCACCTTCTGCTACAACGTTGGTGAGCTGGGTGTCACCACCACCGCCGGCGTGACCTACCTGTACAATCAGGGTGGTGCCTCGACCGTGGCCGCCATCAAGGCTGCCAACCTCTGGACCGACATCAGCAAGATCAACAAGGGCTCCTCTGTTATCTACTTCACTCATGGCGGCCAGTACTACATCTATGCTCCGTCTGTCGTTTCCGGCACCGTTAAGGGCTTCAACAACAGCACCAAGGCCATCACCCTGACCGATGGTACCGTCCTTGCTAAGTCTGCCCTCGGCATCGATGCCAGCAAGGACAATGTTGGCCAGACCTACAGCATCGTGCTCGACACCCACGGTCACTACATGTGGCTCACCAAGACCGGTATCGCCAACCTGTATTTCTACACTGGCGAGTTCAAGGTCACCTCTGACTTCAACAGCTACCACGGCGAGCACACCTACACCGCTCAGTTCATCAATGTCACCACCGGTGAAGTTGTTGACCTGCCTGTTCTGGCTTCCTTTGTGTACGACAACAGAACCCTCACCGCGAAGGGCTACTATGACGTTGATGTCGCTGACGCCAGCGGTGTCTATAATCCCAAGCTGGTCTCCGACAGCCCCGCGCAGATTTATGCCGACACTTATGCGCTTGACACCGATGTGAACTTCGACGCCAGCACGGTTGCCAAGACCGTTGACGGCACCAAGATCTACCTTGACAACCCGACCAAGTTCATCATTGCCAAGGGTACCGGCACCAAGGTTGAGGTCAAGATTTACAACAGCCTCGCTGAGATGCTCAAGGATATCACTGTTGGTAACAACGTCCAGTTCGACTCCGTCGCCATGACTACCTATGTCACCAGCACCAAGACTGCTGCCTGCAACGTTGTGTTCGGTTATCTGCCTGGTTATACTTCTACCGGCACTAACCTGTTCCTGCCTGTTGACCGCGCCAGCACTGCTTGGAGCTATGACAAGGATCTGGGCTACTACTATGATGGCTTCTACCTGAATGGTGCGCCCATCACTGTCTATGTTGGCGGCGCGATGAGCAACTTCACTCGCGGCTTCTATGAGTTCACCATTAAGGACGGCATCTGGACTCTGATCCAGCAGACTGATGACCAGTATGTCGGTCTCGCCACTCTGAGGAATCCGTCTGGTGCTGTGTACCTCGAGGTTAATGGTAAGGATATTCCTGTTGCCTCCGAGCCTGTCGTCGTCGACCTGCGCGCCGGCTATAAGGGCACCGACAAGGCTATCAGCGATATTGCCACTCTGGTTGACCAGTACCGCGACATGAGCATCACCCTCGGCTACACTGTTAACGGCCTTGGCCAGGTTGACGTCATCTACGTCCTCGACGCTGGCTGGGACGCCTCTCTCACCTTCAGCCTCACTTCCGACCTCATAAATGCTGGCTGGAGGATTGAGGACGGCAACAATTATGTGAAGTCCGTTACCTTCACTGACAAGGATGCGACTGATAAGGGTGGCGCTAGCTACACCGTGACCCTCTACAACGAGCGGCTTAAGGACATGAGCTATGGCGGCAGCTACACCGCGTCTGTTTCTAAGAATGATGCAGACCCCACTCCTGTGACCACCTCCCCCCTTAACAATGGCACCCTGACCGTCACCTGGACGCTGGATGCTATCGGCCAGAGTGCTAGGGACTTCACCTACACTATAGGTGGCCTGAACCTGGGCACTGTTGGTGCTACCATCAGCGACTTCAGCGTCACTGCTAGCAACAACACCAATGTTGTTCTTGGCAACGCTGTTTCCCTCACCATAACCAACACCGACGCGTCCGCCACCTTCAAGGGCACTGATAATCAGACTGTCCCCGGTGGTTACCTGTGGAAGGGCACCGCTACTGTTGCTGATCACCAGACTGCCATCCTTAATGGTAAGCTCTCCAGCGACAGCCGTGTCATCACCACCAGCTTCTATCCTCTGGTCCCCAACAGTGTGACTTACACCGTCGTTGGCACCGACTGGATAAACCCCGGTGTTTGATTGATTGCGTAAGTTGAATAAACTTTAAAAGGTTTTCCGCCCCCGGTTCTCCGGGGGCGGTTTTTTATTATACGGGTCAATGCAAACTGCGCGTGAACAAACACTGAACATTTTGCTAAGACATTAAGTGTCTGAAACACCAGAATTTGTGCATGTTGTCGCTTGACAGAAGCCTTGAGCGGTGATATGCTCAATGGCACAGCCAAAGGCAGTGAAGGAAAGAGTAGCTCGCGGGATGCGGCACAGAGAGCCCCGGTTAGGTGGGAGCGGGGCGCGCTGAAGTGAGTGAACATGGTTCCAGAGCCGCGCACCGAGCCGGATATCCGGTAAGGCTGCGACGGGTGCGCCCGTTAAAGCGTCAGGAGTATGATGGTACTCCGTGAGGCCCATGTCGTGAGGCATGGGTGAATTAGGGTGGTAACACGGCTTATTACGTCGTCCCTGATGCATTATGCATCGGGGACGACTTTTTTATTCGGGGTGATTTTCTTGGCGCTTATCGAAATTCGCAACCTCTGCAAGACCTTCGGCACCGGCAGCACCGCCGTCCATGCCCTCGAGGACGTCTCCCTCGACATCGAGGCGGGCGAGATCTTCGGGATCATCGGCCTCTCCGGCGCGGGCAAGAGCACGCTGGTCCGCTGCATGAACCTGCTCGAGCGGCCCACCAGCGGCACCGTCACCGTCGACGGTGCGGACATGACCGCGCTCTCCGAAAAGGAGCTGCGCGCCGCAAGACACGAGATCGGCATGATATTCCAGAGCTTCAACCTGCTCATGCAGCGCAATGCCCTCGCCAACGTGCGCTTCCCCCTCGAGCTTGCGGGTGTGCCGAAAAAGGAGGCCAACAAGCGCGCACAGGAGCTGCTGGACATGGTCGGCCTCGGCGACAGGGCCGAAGCCTATCCCGCACAGCTCTCCGGCGGCCAGAAGCAGCGCGTCGCCATCGCCCGCGCCCTTGCGACCAAGCCGAAAGTCCTGCTCTGCGACGAGGCCACCAGCGCCCTCGACCCTACGACCACTGAGAGCATACTCGAGCTGCTCAAGAGCCTCAACCGCCAGCTCGGCGTCACGGTCGTCGTGATAACGCACGAGATGCGCGTTGTGGAGCGGATATGCTCCCGCGTCGCCATCATCGCGGACAGCCGCATCGCCGAGATGGGTCCCGTGCAGGACGTTTTCCTGCATCCGCAGACCGAGGCCGCCAAAAAGCTGGTGCTCCCCTCCCGCGCGGGCAAGCTCGAGGGCTTTGCCTCCGACAGTGAGAACCGCGCCGTGGACGAGTGCCGCGGCCGCCTCATCCGCCTCGCCTTCGACGGCGAGACCACCGACCGGCCCATTATCGCCGACATGATACTCTCCTGCGGCGCGCCTGTCAGCATAGTCTACGCCGACACCCGCAGCATAGAGGGCCGCCTCTACGGCCACACCGTTCTGCAGCTGCCCAGCGACCCCGCCATAGCTGAAAAAATGTGCCGCTGGCTCGACAACGAGGGCGTAATCTTTACGGAGGAGGAATAAGGATGCTTGATCTGGTACTCAAGGGCCTCTGGGAGACCATATACATGACCGTGGGCGCCACGGTGCTGGCCTATATCGTGGGATTGCCGCTCGGGCTCATCCTCGCTGCCACCGCAGCCGACGGCGTCCGCCCCAACCGCGGCGTCAACCTCGTGCTCGGCGCCATAGTGAACGTGCTCCGCAGCGTGCCCTTCCTCATTTTGCTCTACACCGTCATCCCCGTGACCCGCTTCATCGTGGGCACGGCGATAGGCACAAAGGCGACCATCGTGCCGCTCTTCATCTCCGCCTTCCCCTTCGTGGCGAGGCTGGTCGAATCCAGTGCAAGGGAGGTGGACCGGGGCGTTGTTGAGGCGTCCCTATCCATGGGCGCGAGCGTGAGACAGGTGATCTGCAAGGTCATACTCCCCGAGGCCAAACCCAGCCTCATAAACGGCGCGGCCATCGCGACCACCACCATCCTCGGCTACTCCGCCATGGCCGGCGTGGCCGGCGGCGGCGGCCTCGGCGCCATCGCCATCAACTACGGCTACTCGCGATACAACACCGCCGTCATGCTCACCATGTGCGCTGTCATCGTCGTCGTAGTGCAATTCTTCCAGAGCGCGGGCACGCTGGGCTCCAGGCTCAGCGACCGGCGCATCAGATAAAAATATTTTGAAGGAGAAAATGAAAAATGAAAAAGCTGCTTTCCATCCTGCTGTGTGCCGCGCTTGTGCTCGGCCTCGCCGCCTGCGGCACCGCCGCCTCCGACCCCACTGACGCCCCCGAGAGCGAAGCTCCCGCCAGTGACGCCCCCGCCACTGATGCCGCCGAGACTCCCTCCGGCGAGCTTGAGAAGATAGTCGTCGGCGCTTCCAGCACCCCGCATGCCGAGATCCTCGAGGCCGTCAAGGGTGAGCTCGAGGCCCTGGGCTATGAGCTCGAGGTCACCATCTTCGACGACTACGTCATGCCGAACCTCGCCCTCGCCGACGGTGAGATCGACGCGAACTACTTCCAGCACGAGCCCTACCTCCTCAACTTCAACGCCGAGAACGGCACCGAACTCGTCTCCGCCGCGGCCATCCACTACGAGCCCATGGGCATCTACGGCGGCAGCAAGAGCTCCCTCGATGAACTCGCCGAGGGCGACATCATCGCCGTGCCCAACGACGGCACCAACGAGGCCCGCGCACTGCTCCTCCTGCAGGATCAGGGCCTGATCACCCTCAAGGAGGGCATCGACGCCTCCACCGAGACCGCGACCATCCTCGACATCGCCGAGAACCCGAAGAACCTTGAGATAGTTGAGATGGAGGCCAAGAACATCCCCCACAGCCTGCCCGACGTGGCCTTCGCCGTCATCAACGGCAACTATGCCCTCCAGGCCGGCCTGACCGGCAATGACGCCCTTGCCAGCGAGAGCGCCGACTCCGATGCCGCCCAGACTTACGCCAACATCCTCGCCGTCCGCGCGGGTGAGGAGGAGAGCGCCAAGACCCAGGCCCTGGTCACCGCCCTCACCAGCGAGACCTGCCGCCAGTTCATCGAGGAGACCTACTCCGGCGCCGTCGTGCCTATATTCTAATAAGGTATAAACGCAAAAATCCCCCGGTCATCCGACCGGGGGATTTGTTTTTTACGCGTATCAGTCTATGCCGCTGAGGTCGTAGGCCTCGAGCCACTTGCCGGCGGCTTCGGCTATGGTCTTCATCGCTTCCTCGCCGAAGGGGGAGTCGAGGCCGGCTCCGGCGACGAGCTCCTTGAAGGTCTTTGTACCCGCGGGGCGGGTGTAGGCCATGTACTTCTCCCAGGCAGCCTTGGAGTCCTTCTGGATCTCCGCCCAGAACTGGAGGGAGACGGTCTGTGCGAGGCAGTAATCTATATAGTAGAAGGGGCTCTCGTAGATGTGGTGCTGACGCTGCCAGGCGCGGCCCTCGCCGTAGAAGGGGATATCGTCAAGCTTCATCCAGGGCATGTATATGGCGGTCAGCTCGCGCCAGGCGTCGTTGCGCTCGGCGGGGCTCATGTCCGGCTTCTCGTAGACGAGGTGCTGGAAGTGGTCGACCATCGTGCCGTAGGGGATGAAGGTCAGCGCGCCGGAGAGGTGGGTGTAGCGGAACTTGCGCGCGTCGGAGCCGAAGAAGTACTCGGCCCAGGGCCAGGCGAAGAATTCCATGGACATGGAGTGCACCTCACAGGCCTCCAGCGACGGCCACTGGCACTCGCCGGGGACGATGAAGCGGCCGGTGAAGTTTGCAAAGGCGTGGCCGGCCTCGTGGGTGATGACCTCAACGTCGTGGGAGGTGCCGTTGAAGTTGGCAAAGATGAAGGGGCAGTTGTAGCTGCCGAGGGTGGTGCAGTAGCCGCCGCCGGCCTTGCCCTTGCGGGAAAGGACGTCAAGCAGCTCGTTATCGTACATGAAGTCGATGAACTCGGCGGTCTCGCTGCTCAGCTCGTGGTAGAACTTGCGTCCGGCGGCGAGGATGTCGTCCGGCGTGCCCTGGGGCTTCGGGTTGCCGCTGCGGAACTCGAGGGCGTTGTCGGCGTAGTTCATCGGGTAGGCCTTGCCGAGACGCTCGGCCTGGCGGCGGTAGACGGCGTCGGCCAGGGGGACGATGTGCTTGACAACGGCCTTACGGAAGGCCTCGACGTCCTCCTTGGTGTAGCAGTTGCGCTGCATGCGGTCGTAGCCGAGGGGGATGTAGTCGGCATGGCCGAGCTTCTTGCCCATCGTGTCGCGCAGGTGCACCAGCTCGTCGTAGATGGAGTCGAGTCTCTCGGCGTTGGACATGTACCAAGCGCCCTCGGCTTTCCAGGCGGCGAGGCGCTTGGCGTCGTCGGGGGACTGCTTGAAGGGGCTCAGCTGGGAGAGCGTGTACACGCCGCCGTCGAACTCTATCTGGGCGGAGGCGAGGAGCTTGGAGTACTCGGTGCACAGCGCGTTCTCCTTCTGCAGCTCGGGGACGATCTCGGGGGAGAAGGTGCGCATGTCTATCTCCTTGTTGAGGAAGGCGATGGAGCTGTACTTCTCCTCGAGCTGGGGCCTCCAGCGTGTGGAGACGAGGCTGCGGTTCCAGCGGTCGACGTACTCCTGCAGCTCGGGCCCGACGCGGTCCGAGAACTCGACCTCGGCGTCGTAGAACTCGTCGGCGGTGTTTATGTCGTGGCGTATGTGGGCGATGGTGAACATGGTGTTGAGCTCCGTGCTGCGCTTGTCCACCTCGACGAACACTGCGTCTGCGGCCTCGAAGCTCTCTGCAGCGTCCAGCCTGGCGGCGGCGTCGGAGAGGAACTGCTTTGCAGCCTCGACATCGGGGCGCTCATAGGGCATTTCCGGGAATTTCAGCATTTTACAGACTTACCTCCTGATATTCAGGCCCGTATTCAAGGGCCGTTTCTACGATTGCCGGTGATTCGGACGGTTCCGCCTCATTGAGCGAGCGCATGTACGCCCCAGCTATGAGCGAGCCGGCGATGATGACTACTGATATTATTGCCAGGACTATGTACGGCTGCCAGTTCCGGTGGTGATATATGCCGCAGTAGGCGCCGTCCGCGTCGAAGTTGAGGGTCAGCACAAAGATCCCATCACTCCATGTGGCGCGGAAGCCTTCGCCTATATCGGAGAAGGTGCAGCTTCGCTTTTCCTTCGGTTCGCCGCAGGCGGCGACGATGCTGTTGTAGTTGTGATGCGCGAGATTTCCGAGGGCAACCATCTTCTTGTGGAGCTTGCTCATTGACCGGCCTCCATTCGCTTTTGAGTCTTCTCATTTTATACCTTTGCTGCCATTTTGTAAATCCCCGCTATGTTTGGGCTATGGATAAACACTTAAAAAACCCGTCGAAAACGGTCGAAATTGTTCAAAAAGCCAGTTGCGCGGGGCGGGAAGATGTTGTATCATAGAAATGGTTTTTTTACCGGCTGTAGCCGTTACTTTGGGGATGGGAGTGAGCGCCTTGCAGCTTCTCGAGCGCCGTATCGCGGAGGACGGGGTTGTCCTGCCCGGCGGTATTCTGAAGGTCGATGGTTTTCTGAATCACCTTATGGATCCCAAACTGTTTACCGAGATGGCGAAGGAGCTGTATCGCCTTTACGAGGGCGAGGGCGTCAATAAAATACTGACGATCGAAGCATCGGGCATCGGACTGGCCTGCATCACAGGCCAGGTTTTCGGGTGCCCTGTTTTGTTTGCCAAGAAGAACCGCACCCGCAATCTCTTCGGGGATTTCTGGACTGCGACGGTCCACTCCTTCACCCACGGCAACACCAACACCATCCTGGTCTCGAAGGACTACATCGGGCCGGAGGACAGGGTACTTATCGTTGACGACTTCCTTGCCAACGGCGCAGCGCTGCACGGGCTGATCTCGCTGGTGCGCCAGGCCGGAGCCACGGTGGTCGGCGCGGGCATCGCCATAGAAAAGGCCTTCCAGCCCGGCGGCGAACTCATCCGCTCCGAGGGCGTCAGGGTCGAGTCCCTTGCCAGGATAAAGTCCATGACGGACGACGGGAAAATAGAATTCTGCTGAAATTTTCGCTTTCAATCTAATACCGAATGCCGATATAAATTGGAAGATATGGTTCCGAGGTCTCTACCCGGCCGCCGTAAATGGCCGGACTATCGCTGCGGCGCGGGGGCGCTTTCTGCCCCCGGGCCCGCCATGCGCGGAGACTGTCGGGTCTCCGCTTTTTTCGTTCTTTAGGCAGCAGCCTTTAGATAAACATTTACTTTATGGAGGAGAAAAAATGAAGAAGTTTCTTGCGCTTCTGCTTGCACTTGTGATGGTTTTCGCCCTCGCCGCCTGCGGTGAGGCCGAGACCCCTGCCAGCGACGCCCCGGCGAGCGACACCCCTGACGACAGCGCCGCGAGCGACGCCCCCGCCAGCGAGGCCCCTGCTACCGAGGGCATTGCCCTTGAGGACATCAAGGTTGGTTTCATCTTCCTGCACGATGAGAACTCCACCTACGACCTCAACTTCATCAACGCCGCCAAGGCCGCCTGCGAGGCCCTGGGCCTGACCGAGGACCAGTACGTCCTGCGCACCAACGTCCCCGAGGGCCAGGAGTGCTACGACGCCGCTGCTGAGCTCGCCGACGACGGCTGCAACATCGTCTTCGCCGACAGCTTCGGCCACGAGGACTTCATGATCCAGGCCGCCCGCGAGTTCCCCGAGGTCCAGTTCTGCCACGCCACCGGCACCCGCGCCCACACCGAGGGCCTTGACAACTTCCACAACGCCTTTGCCTCCATCTACGAGGGCCGCTACCTCGCCGGCATCGCCGCGGGCATGAAGCTCAACGAGATGATCGAAAACGGTGAGATCACCGAGGACGAGGCCAAGATGGGCTACGTCGGTGCCTTCACCTACGCCGAGGTCATCTCCGGCTACACCAGCTTCTACCTGGGCGCCAAGAGCGTCTGCCCCAGCGTGACCATGGACGTCACCTTCACCGGTTCCTGGTACGACGAGACCGCTGAGAAGGAAGCCGCCAACAAGCTCATCGCCGAGGGCTGCGTCCTCATCAGCCAGCACGCCGACTCCATGGGCGCCCCGACCGCCTGCGAAGAGGCCGGTGTCCCCAACGTCTCCTACAACGGCAGCACCCTCGATGCCTGCCCGAACACCTTCATCGTCTCCTCCCGCATCGACTGGGAGCCCTACTTCGAGTACATGATCAACTGCGTCGTCAACGGCGAGGCCATTGCCGCTGACTGGACCGGCACCCTGTCCACCGGCTCCGTCGTCCTCACCGACGTGAACGAGGCCGCTGCGGCCGAGGGCACCGCTGAGGCCATCGAGACCGCCAAGGCCGCTCTCGAGGACGGCAGCCTGCACGTCTTCGACACCGCCAACTTCACCGTCGGCGGCGAGGCTCTCACCAGCTACATGGCCGATGTCGACACCGACGCCGACTACACCCCCGACACCGAGGCCATAGTGGACGGTTACTTCTCCGAGAGCACCTTCCGCTCCGCCCCGTACTTCGACATCCAGATCGACGGTATCAACCTGCTCGACAGCGCTTTCTAATCTGAACTTTTCCGGCAGACTGCGGCCGCGTGCCGCAGTCTGCCCCCAAAGGACAGCGCAGTAATTTTATTTGCCGCGCTGTCCTTTGGGGCATTTTATGTTTAAGGAGTGACGCCCGTGGACGGCAAAACCGCAGCGGTACAGATGCGGAACATCACAAAGAGCTTCGGCTCCGTCGTGGCGAACGACAAGGTCTGGCTCGACATCTACAGGGGTGAGATCCTGGCGCTGCTCGGCGAGAACGGCAGCGGCAAGACCACGCTTATGAACATGCTCTCGGGCATCTATTACCCCGACGAGGGCCAGATATTCGTCGACGGGCGCGAGGTCTCGATCCGCTCGCCCAAGGACGCCTTTGACCTCGGTATAGGCATGATACACCAGCACTTCAAGCTGGTGGACGTGCTCACCGCCGCCGAGAACATCATCCTCGGCCTGCCCGGCAAGGGGAGACTCGACCTGAACAAGGTCGCTGAGAAGATAAAATCCATCTGTGACGCCTACGGCTTTGAGGTAGACCCGAAAAAGAAGATCTACGACATGTCCGTCTCCGAAAAGCAGACGGTGGAGATCGTCAAGGTACTCTACCGCGGCGCGGACATCCTCATCCTCGACGAGCCCACGGCCGTGCTCACGCCGCAGGAGACGGACAAGCTCTTCGCGGTGCTGCGCAACATGCGCGACGACGGCAAGAGCGTGGTCATCATCACGCACAAGCTGCACGAGGTCGAGGACCTTTCGGACCGCGTGGCCATACTCCGCCGCGGCCAGTTCGTGGGCGACATGCTGACGAAAAAGACCAACGCCGCGGAGATGACCAACATGATGGTCGGCCGCCCCGTGTCGCTCAATATCGAGCGCCCGGAGCCCAAGGACCCGCAGCCCAGACTTGTGGTCGAAAATCTCACGGTGCGCGACGAGGACGGCGTGCTCAAGCTCGACGACGTGTCCTTCACGGCGAACTCCGGCGAGATACTGGGCGTGGCGGGCATCTCCGGCTGCGGCCAGAAGGAGCTGCTGGAGGCCATCGCCGGCCTGCACAGGGCTGAGGGCGGCTCCATACGCTACATTGAACCCGCCACCGGCGAGCAGGAGGAGCTCATCGGCAAGGACCCCGCGGACATCAGCGACATGGGCGTGGCCCTCTCCTTCGTCCCGGAGGACAGGCTGGGCATGGGTCTCGTGGGGAACATGGACCTCACGGACAACATGATGCTCCGTTCCTTCCGCCGCACGAAGGGCGTGTTCACGAACCGCAAGGCACCGCACGACCTCGCTGAGAAGGTCGTCGAGGAGCTCGAGGTCAATACGCCGAGCGTCTCGACCCCTGTGCGCCGCCTTTCCGGCGGCAATGTGCAGAAGGTGCTCGTGGGCCGCGAGATAGCCTCTGCCCCCACCGTTCTGCTGACGGCCTACGCCGTCCGGGGACTGGACATCAACTCGTCCTACACCATTTATGACCTCATAAACAAGCAGAAGGAGCGCGGCGTCGCCGTCATCTACGTCGGCGAGGACCTCGACGTGCTGCTTGAGCTCTGCGACAGGATACTCGTCCTCTGCGGCGGCAAGGTCAGCGGCCTGGTCGAGGGCCGCGGAGCCACCAAGAGGAAGGTCGGCATGATGATGACAAGGCTGGGAGGTGCGAAGGAGGATGAATAACAAAAACCGCGTGCCCCTCGTGCACATCTCCAAGCGCGCTGCCCTGCCCTGGTATAAGGCCTGGGCCATACGCGCCGCGGCTATCGTGCTTGCGCTCATCGCCTGCGCGGTCATCACCATGCTGCTCACGGGCGAGGACCCGATACAGGTGTACGCCGCCATGATCAAGGGTGCGGTGGGCACGAAGCGCAAGACCTGGGTGCTGCTGCAGAACCTCGCTATACTGCTGTGCATTTCCCTCGCCGTCACCCCGGCGTTCAAGATGCGATTTTGGAACATCGGCGCAGAGGGACAGGTCCTGGCCGGCGCGCTGGCTGTCGCCGCCTGCATGATACTCATCGGTGACTCCGTCCCCAGCTGGCTGCTCATAATCATTGAGGCCGTCGCGGGCATTGCCGCGGGCGCGATATGGGCTTTCATTCCCGCCTTCTTCAAGGCGAAGTGGAATACCAACGAGACGCTCTTCACCCTAATGATGAACTACGTCGCCACCCAGCTGGTGGCCTACTTCGTCATCATCTGGGAGGTCCCCAAGGGAGCGGGCAAGGTCGGCATCATCAACCAGAGCACTATGGCCGGCTGGCTGCCCCAGATCGGCACAAACAAGTACCTGCTCAACGTCATCATCGTGGCAGTCATCACGGTGCTCATGTACATCTACCTCAAGTACAGCAAGCACGGCTATGAAATAAGTGTCGTGGGCGAGAGCGAGAGGACGGCGCGCTACGTCGGCATCAAGGTCGACCGCGTGATAATGCGTACGCTGCTGCTCTCCGGCGCCATCTGCGGTGTGGCGGGCCTCCTGCTCGTCGCCGGTACCGACCACACGATAACCACCACCATCGCGGGCGGCCGCGGCTTCACGGCCGTCATGGTCTCCTGGCTCGCCAAGTTCAGCCCCGTGTTCATGGTGCTGACCAGCCTGCTGCTGGTGTTCCTCGAGAAGGGAGCAAGCGAAATATCCACCTCCTTCGGGCTCAATAACTCCTTCTGCGATATCCTCACCGGCGTCATACTGTTCTTCATAATCGGCTCGGAATTCTTCATAAGCTACCAGCTGCATTTCAGAAAGCGCGAGGGAAAGGAGGAGAAGGCCAGTGTTTGACTTTGTATCCTTCATACCCAGGGCCGTTGCCCAGGGCATACCCCTGCTCTACGGCAGCACGGGTGAAACTCTGACCGAGAAGTCCGGCAACCTCAATCTGGGCCTTCCCGGCGTCATGTATGTCGGCGCCATCTCCGGCGTCATAGGCTCCTTCCTCTACGAGCAGTCGGTGCCTGCGGAGAAGATGAACGCCTTCCTCGCCATCGGCATCCCCGTGCTCTGCTGCCTGGTCGGCAGTCTGCTCATGGGACTGCTGTACTGCTTCCTCACCGTCACGCTCAGAGCCAACCAGAACGTCACGGGTCTTGCCATGACCACCTTCGGCGTCGGCTTCGGCAATTTCTTCGGCGGTTCGCTCATCAAGCTCACAGGCAGCGAGGTGCCGAACATCGCCCTCTCTGCGACAAGCGCGTACTTCAAGACCAGCCTGCCCTTTGCCGATGATCTCGGCTGGTTCGGCCAGCTGTTCTTCTCCTACGGTATGCTGGCCTACCTCGCCATCGTGGTGGCGATCTGCGCTTCCTACTACCTCAACCGCACTCGTCCCGGCCTCAATCTGCGTGCCGTGGGCGAGAGCCCGGCTACTGCCGACGCCGCGGGCATCAACGTCACCAGGTACAAGTACGGAGCCACCTGCATCGGCAGCATGATCGCCGGCCTCGGTGGCCTCTACTACGTCATGGACTACGCCAGCGGCGTATGGTCCAACGACGCCTTCGGTGACCGCGGCTGGCTTGCCATCGCGCTCGTCATCTTCACGGTCTGGAGGCCTGCGCTGAGCATCCTCGCCTCCATCCTCTTTGGCGGACTGTACATCCTCTACCTGTACATCCCCTCCGGCATGAACCTCGCAGCCAAGGAGCTCTACAAGATGCTGCCTTACCTCGTGACAATTGCCGTGCTCATAATCTCCTCGCTCAGGAAAAAACGGGAAAATGACCCGCCGGCCAACCTCGGCCTCGCATACTTCAGGGAGGAGAGATGACCCTCAAAAAGCTCGCTCCTTATGCAGGGAGCGAGCTTTTTCGATATAAAGCCGCATATGTGGTTTATTGACTTTTAGCACGAAAAAGTGATATAGTAGTAGATAATTTCGATGCCCTTTGACGGGTAGTTCGTACATTGAAAGGCGGAATCGGAGAGAATGTTCAAAATAGCAGAAAAGTACCCGCTCAATACATCAAAGACCATTTTCCGCGTCAGTATTGAGGCCCCCCTCATCGCAAAGAGCGCGCAGCCCGGCCAGTTCGCCATTTTCAGGCTTGACGAGTATGGCGAGCGTTTCCCGCTTACCATCGCGGACTATGATCCCGAGGTCGGCACTGTTTCCTTTAACTTCCAGCCTGCGGGCAAGAGCACTCAGATGTTCTCACTCATGGAGCCCGGCGACTACATCGCCGACATCGTTGGCCCCCTCGGCCGCCCCGCTGAGATCGACCCCAACGCCAAGCGCGTCTGCGTGGTCGGCGGCGGCACCGGCTGCGCCATCAACTACCCCGTCGCCAAGGAGCTCAAGCGCCTGGGCATCGGTGTGGACATGATCTGCGGCTTCCGCAGCAAGGACATCGTCATCATGGAGGACGAGTTCCGCGCGGCCTGCGACAATCTCTACATATGCACTGACGACGGTACCTACGGCGAGGCCGGTTTCGTCACCAACAAGCTCAAGGCCCTGCTCGAGTCCGGCGTGCAGTACGACAGCGTGCTCACCTGCGGCCCGGTCATCATGATGAAGTATGTTGCCGAAGTCACCCGTCCCTACGGTCTCAAGACCAACGCCAGCTTGAACCCCATCATGATAGACGGCACCGGCATGTGCGGCGGCTGCCGCCTCACTGTCGGCGGAGAGCGCAAGTTCGCCTGCGTGGACGGCCCCGAGTTCGACGCCCACCTTGTCGACTGGGACAGCCTGCTTGAGCGCAACAACTTCTACCTCCAGGAGGAGGCGGACCAGAACGAGCACATCTGCCGCATCACCGGCGGCGTGCGCCGCGGCGAGTACAAGCCCTCGGCTCCCGAGGCCGACGAGAACCCCGCCAAGCGTATGACCAAGCACCCCATGCCGGAGCAGGATCCTGTCGTTCGCGCGAAGAACTTCAACGAGGTCGCTCTCGGTTACAGCGCCGAGGTCGCGCGTCAGGAGGCCATGCGCTGCCTGACCTGCAAGGACCCCCAGTGCGTCAAGGGCTGCCCGGTCAACGTCCGTATCCCTGAGTTCATCTCCAAGGTCAAGGTCGGCGACTTTGAGGCCGGCTATGAGGTCATCGCCTCCACGAACTCCCTCGCCGCCGTCTGCGGCCGCGTGTGTCCGCAGGAGCGCCAGTGCGAGAGCAAGTGCATCCGCGGCATAAAGGGCGAGCCCGTTGCGATCGGCCGCCTGGAGCGTTTTGTCGCCGACTTCCACCTCGAGCACGGCGCACCCGTCGAGGAGGCCAAGGTGGAGTCCAACGGCCACAAGGTCGCGGTCATCGGCTCCGGCCCGAGCGGTCTTTCCTGCGCGGGCGACCTCGTCAAGAAGGGCTACGACGTTACGGTCTACGAGGCGCTGCACAAGAACGGCGGTGTCCTGGCCTACGGCATCCCCGAGTTCCGTCTGCCCAAGAGCATAGTCGACCGCGAGGTCAAGAACCTCGAAAAGCGCGGCGTCAAGTTCGTCAACGACTGCATCATCGGCCGCACCATGCCGCTCGACACGCTGCTCGAGGAGGGCTATGAGGCCGTGTTCATCGGCTCCGGCGCGGGTCTGCCCCAGTTCATGAACATCCCGGGTGAGAACCTGCTCGGTGTCTACTCCGCCAACGAGTATCTGACCCGTATCAATCTGATGAAGGCCTACCGCAGCGACTACGACACGCCCATCAAGAACAACGCCAAGCGCATCGCCGTCATCGGCGGCGGCAACGTGGCGATGGACGCGGCGCGCTGCGCCAAGCGCATGGGCGCGGACGAGGTGTTCATAGTCTACCGCCGCGGCCGCGACGAGCTGCCCGCCAGGGCCGAGGAAGTCCACCACGCCGAGGAAGAGGGCATCGAGTTCAAGCTCCTGAACAACCCCGTTGAGATCCTGGGCGACGCGGACAAGCACGTTGTGGGCCTCAAGTGCGTGAAGATGCGCCTCGGCGAGCCCGACGCCTCCGGCAGGCGCGGCGTCACGCCCATCGAGGGCAGCGAGTTCGTCATCGTGGCGGACGCTGTCATCGTGGCCATCGGCACCACGCCGAACCCGCTGCTGCGCAGCACCACCCCGGGCCTCGAGAGCAACCGCAAGGGCTGCCTCGTGGTGAACGAGGACACGCTGGAGACCTCCCGCAAGGGCGTCTTCGCGGGCGGCGACGCCGTCACCGGCGCGGCCACCGTCATCCTCGCCATGGGCGCCGGCAAGCAGGGCGCGGCCTCCATAGACGAGTACATCATGGGCAAGTAAGCCGCAAAAACCAATAACAAAAGCCCCCGGCCACACGGCCGGGGGCTTTTTGCGCTTATTCAAATACGTATACCCGCAGCTCGTAGGGGCGGGCGGTGAAGCTGTTGTTTATGACGAGGTTCATCTCATAGTTTTTGAGCACCAGTTTGCCGGAGAGAAGGTCAAATCCCTCGGGCGCGGTGAAATACGTCTCCTTGTCCGCAAAGGAGCAGATGACGAGCAGCCGCCGGCCGTCCGACTCGCGGGAGTAGACATAGAAATTCGGGCTCTGCCTGAGGTGCTCCTTGTATTCGCCGTCCATGACCAGGGGCTCGCTCTTGCGGAAGGCGATGAGCTCGCGGTAGAAGTTGAGCAGGGAATCCGGGTCCTTTTCCTCGACCTCGACGTTGACGTCGCGGTAGTTCTCGTTCACATAGAACCAGGGGCGGGTCTCGGAGAAGCCGGCCCAGGGCCCGCCCGTCCACTGCATGGGTGTGCGCGATGAATCGCGGCAGGAGCGCTGAGCCAGCTTGAGCACGGTCTGGGCGGGCAGTATTTTCGAGGCGATGCGGCAGTTATTCTTGAGCATGACGTCCACGTACATGTCTATGCGCGGCAGGCGCAGATTCGTCATGCCTATCTCCTGGCCCTGATAGATGAAGGGCGTGCCCTGCTGGAGCATGTAGCAGGCGGCGAGCATCTTGCCGGACTCGGTGCGCCAGCGCTCGCTGCCGTAGCGGCTTATGACGCGCGGGTGGTCGGGGTTTTCGATGTAGAGCGCGTTCCAGGCCTTGCCCGCGAGCTTTTCCTGCCAGTCGGAGAATGCGCGCTTGAGCTTCTTGAGGCTGAAGGGCCGCTGGAGGAAATCCGTGGCCACGCAGTCGGCCTCCATATGCGCAAAGCCGAATATGAGGTCCAGCTCGCCGGACTCGAGATAGGGCAGGGCCTCCTCGGGCTTCATGCGCGTGCCCTCGCCGAGGAGCATGCAGTCGTAGTCCTCGACCGCCTCGCGGTATTCGCGCAGATAGTCGTGTATGTGCGGGCCGTTCATGTACTTGGACATGCCCGTCGCCGCCGGGAGCTTGGGATATGCGTCCGGCAGGCCGGGGGTCTTGGAGATGAAGGTGATGACGTCCTCGCGGAAGCCATCAACGCCCATGTCAAGCCAGAAGCGCATGATGCTCTTGACCTCCTCGCGCACGGCGGGGTTGTCGTGGTTGAGATCGGGCTGCTTCTTGGCGAAGATGTGGAGGTAGTACTCCCCGCTCTGGGGGTCAAGCTCCCAGGCGCCGCCCTCAAAGAGGCTGTCCCAGTTGTTAGGCGGCTTCATCCCGCCCGAGCGCGTGCGGCGGCCCGGTCGCCAGAAATAGTAGTTCCGGTACGGGCTGTGCGGGTCACGGCTCTGCTTGAACCACTCGTGCTCGTCGGAGCTGTGGTTCACCACGAGGTCCATGAATACGCGCATCCCGCGCTCGTGCGCGCCGTCGAGGACTTCCTTAAAGACCTCGAGGTCGCCGTACTCGGGGTTTATGTTCTTGTAATCCGCCACGTCGTAGCCGAAATCGGCGTTGGGCGTGGGGTAGAGGGGCGAAAACCAGATGGCGTCCACGCCGAGGCTCTTGATGTAGTCGAGCTTCGACAAGACGCCCCAGAGGTCGCCTATGCCGTCCCCGTTCCCGTCGCAGAAACTCCGCGGCCAGATCTGGTAGACGACCATGGACTTGTACCAATCGTTCTTAGCCATAGCATCAGCCTCCAAGCAGAGTATACCAGAGCCTCCGCCCGTTTACCAGCCTAAAATAAAGCGCCCCGCCTCACAGGAAGCAGGGCACATTTTATTTCGCGTGCATCATGCCGATTATGCGGTTGGAGAGCCGGCGGGGGAGGAGCTTTGCGGCGGCGGCTGCGGCCTTGTAGGGGAGGCCCAGGGCGATGAGGGGGCGGCTGTTTTTCCTGAGGGCCGTTTTGGCGATGAACTCGCCGGCGGCCTCGGGGCTCATGCCCGTCTCTTCGTCGTGCTCCATGCGCGCTACGCTCCGCGACACGCGGCCGCCGTAGGCGTCCTCGCGCAGCGTCTTTTTCCGGTTCGCCGTGAAGCCGGAGGAGATGTCGCCCGGCATGACGGCGCAGACACTGATGCCGAAAGGCCGTACCTCGTTTTGCAGCGCCAGCACGTAGGCGTTTATCGCGGCCTTCGAGACCGAGTACCAGAGCTGGAAGGGTATGGGCAATATGCCCGCGATGGAGCTCATGCACACGATGCGCCCGCCGCCCTGGGCGCGCATGACGGGTATCACCGCCCGCGCGGCACGGTCTGCGCCGTAGAGGTTCAGCTCCAGCTGCGCGTGTGCGTCCTCCGGGGCGGTGTATTCCGCCGCGCCCGAGATGCCGAAGCCCGCGTTGCACACGAGAATGTCTATCCGCCCCTCGCGCCGCTCGACTTCAGCGACTGCGGCCTGGACGCTCTGCTCGTCCGTCATGTCCGCCGTCAGGTGCTCAACTCCCGGCGTGCCCTCCTTAGCGTGCCGCGAGAGCTCGTAGACCTTGCAGCCGGCCTTTGCCAGCGACATGGCCGTGCAGCGGCCTATGCCGCCCGAACCGCCTGTGACTATTGCAACTTCACGCTCTTTCATCCTTGCCCAAGACCTCCGCAATTATGTCCATCGCCTCGTCCAGCAGCGCCTCGGTGTGCGTGGCCATGCAGCTCACGCGCAGCAGGCACTCGCCCGGCGCCGCCGCGGGAGGCAGGACGGGATTTACATACACGCCCGCGTCATAGAGCCGCTTGGCGCTGACGAGGGTGTTTTCCATCTCGTATGTGTAGATGGGGATTATCGGCGTCTCCGACTCTATTATCCTCAGGCCTCTGGCCTTCAGCCCGGCCCTTGCATAGGACGCCAATCCATTCAGACGCTGCGGCAGCTCCGGATGTTCCTTCAAAAGCCGCAGAGCCGCGAGCGCCGCGGCGCAGTTGGAGGGCGGGATGGAGGCAGAGAAGATGAAGGGGCGCGAGTTGTGGCGGACGTAGTCACAGACGAGCTCGGACGCCGCCATGTAGCCGCCGAGGCTGGCGAGAGATTTCGAGAAGGTGCCCATGATGACGCCGACCTTGTCCTCAAGCCCGAAGTGGCTGGCCGTACCGCGGCCGCCCTCGCCTATGACGCCGAGGCCGTGGGCGTCGTCCACCATGACCCGTGCGCCGTATTTTTCCGCAAGCGCGCAGATCTCGGGCAGCTTTGCAATGTCGCCGCCCATGGAGAACACGCCGTCGGTGACGATGAGGCAGCCCGCGGACTCCGGCACGGCGCGCAGCTTGGCCTCGAGGTCGTCCATGTCCGCATGGCGATAGCGGAGCATTTTGCCGAAGGAGAGACGGCAGCCGTCGTAGATGCTCGCGTGGTTCTCGCGGTCGCAGATGACGTAGTCGCCGCGGCCGACGAGGGCGCTGATGATGCCGAGATTGGACTGAAAGCCCGTCGAGAAGGTGACGGCTCCGTCCATGTGCACGAAGTCGGCCAGCTCACGCTCGAGCTCGAGATGCAGCCGGAGCGTGCCGTTGAGAAAGCGCGAGCCGGAGCAGCCGGTGCCGTACTCCGCGAGCGCGACCTCCGCCGCGGCCACGACTTCCGGCGCGGCCGTGAGGCCCAGGTAGTTGTTGGAGCCGAGCATGATACGGCGCTTGCCCTCCATCATGACCTCGGTGTCCTGTCTTGACTCGAGCGCATGGAAATAGGGGTATATCCCCTTATCCCTGCACTCGCGCGCCGTGGTGTAGGCGGCGCATTTTGCAAACAGATCCATGAGAGCCTCCCAAATACTTAAAATATTTTAATTAAAAAGTTTTAAGTATTATACATCCGGGAGGCGGCTGTGTCAAGGCGAAGACGATCAGCACAAAACAGACTCAGAAGCCTATATCCGGCAGCCCGGCAAATCCGGTTTCGAGTTCAGCGTCGGTGGGGATGTAGTCGTCCATCGCACCGTCATTGAACTTCTGATAGGCGTACATGTCGAAATAGCCCGTGCCGGTCAGGCCGAAGAGGATGGTTTTCTTCTCGCCGGTCTCCCTGCACTTGAGCGCTTCGTCGATGGCAGCACGGATGGCGTGGCTGGATTCCGGAGCGGGCAGGATGCCCTCGACGCGGGCAAAGTAGGTGGCGGCCTCGAAGACCTGGGTCTGGGTCACGGAGCGGGCCTCCATGTAGCCGTCGTGATAGAGCTGGGAGAGTACGGGGCTCATGCCGTGATAGCGCAGACCGCCGGCGTGGCTGGGCGAGGGGATGAAGCCGCTGCCCAGGGTGTACATCTTCGCCAGCGGGCAGACCTTGCCGGTGTCGCAGAAGTCGTAGGCAAAGCGGCCGCGCGTGAGGCTGGGGCAGGAGGCAGGCTCGACGGCGATGAAGCGGTAATCCCGCTCGCCGCGGAGCATCTCGCCCATGAAGGGGGAGATCAGGCCGCCTAGGTTGGAGCCGCCGCCGGCGCAGCCGATGATGATGTCGGGCACGACGCCGTATTTGTCCAGTGCGGTCTTGGCCTCAAGTCCGATGATGGACTGGTGCAGCATAACCTGATTGAGCACGCTGCCGAGTACGTAGCGGTAGCCCTCGTGTGTCGCCGCGGCCTCGACAGCCTCGGAGATGGCGCAGCCCAGCGAGCCGGTGGTGCCGGGGTGCTCGGCAAGTATCCTGCGGCCGACCTCCGTATCCATGGAGGGGCTCGGCGTGACGGATGCGCCGTAGGTGCGCATCACCTCGCGGCGGAAGGGCTTCTGCTCATAGGAGCACTTGACCATGTACACCTTGCAGTCGAGACCCAGGTATGCACAGGCCATGGAGAGCGCGGTGCCCCACTGACCGGCGCCGGTCTCTGTGGTGACGCCCTTGAGGCCCTGGTTCTTGGCGTAATACGCCTGGGCCACGGCGGAGTTGAGCTTGTGGGAGCCCGAGGTGTTGTTGCCCTCGAACTTGTAGTAGATGTGCGCCGGAGTGTTCAGCTTTTCCTCGAGGCAGTAGGCGCGAACGAGGGGGGAGGGGCGGTACATCTTGTAGAAGTCGCGTATCTCCTGCGGTATGGGGATCTCGCGTGTCTCGTCATCGAGCTCCTGACGTATGAGCTCATCGCAGAAGACGCCGCGCAGGTCCTCGAACTTCATGACCTCGCCTGTGGCGGGATTGCGCAGCGGCGCGGGCTTCACTTTCATATCGGCGCGGACGTTGTACCACGTCCTGGGCATCTCCTCTTCACTCAGGTAGATCTTGTACGGGATTTTTGCTTCGGACATGGTGTTTTCCTCCTTGTAAGAATAAAAGATAAAAATAAAAAAAGTCCCAAGTGATTTAAAAAATCACTTGGGACAGATAAACATATCTGCGGTGCCACCCAAATTGCGGAGACTTGCTCCGCCGGCTCTGCCCGCGCCATCACGCGGCGGCGCTGTAACGGGCGCACACCCGGGAGTTAGCTTCGCTCCCCTCCTGAGTCCATTCACCGGCATCCGAAACTGCGGCGCTCACAGCAAACACACCGCTCTCTGAAAGCCCTGATATCCGGCTACTCTTCTCAGTCATCGGTTTCTTCCCTGACAACATAACACCGGAGCGTTCGTTTGTCAAGCGTGGATATTTATTTACTTCTGTTCAGCTTCCGGCATAAGTTCCCGGCTCATTATGCCCAGCATCTCCGCAACGCGGTCGAGCTCCTCGGCCGGAAAGCGCTCGCGCATGCGCCGCATGACTGTCGAGACATAGTCGCGCATCATGCTGATGTAGCCGTAGTACTTGTCCGAGAGCACCAGATAATACTCCCGTTTGTCCGGGCCGGAGTTCTCCTTGTACAGATAGCCCTTGCGTATGAGACTGCCGACCTTGTAGGTGGCGTTCGACTGCGAGATGTTTAGAAACTCGGCAAACTTGCCGATGGTCGGGCGGCCAAGCTGGTTGATGACTTCCAGCGAGAAGGCCTCCATGGCCGTCAGCGAGCCCTCGCGCTCGTGTACCTGGGAGAACACCTTGCGGTAGAAGCTGAACTTGAATTTGTCGTAGACCTCGAGAAAATTCTGCTCGAGAAGGTCCTTTTCCGGCCCCTCCATCAGTGATACAGCACCAGTGCCACGAGCTCCAGCGGCTCGTCGCGGAGGTTTTTCATGCTGTGGCCCTCGCCGTCGTCGGTGAAGCAGACGTCGCCCGCACGGACGGTGGTGACGGTGCCGTTGTCGTTGTACTCGCCCTCGCCGGAGATTATGAGGAAGGTCTCGCCGTCGCCCTCGTGGATGTGCCAGCCGATTTCGCAGTCTTTCTCAAGCCTCACGACGTTGAAGATGCGGCCCTTGCCGTACATGCCGTCAGCGGGCAGAATGACGCGGTTGATCACATGGCCTGTGCCGCCCTTGAAGTTTTCCATCCTGCCGACGACCCGGTCTTCGTACCTTGTTACCATTATTTCTTCCTCCTTATTCTCCGCACAGCTCTGCTATCGCCAGTGCAAATATTTTGCATGCCGCGAGCGAATCGCGGATATTTATGCGCTCATTCGCCCCGTGCAGATTGGAGGCGAAGCCCGGCATTCCCGCGCCGAAGGCCACGCCGCCGGCTATATCGTGGACGTAAGTGCCACCTCCGGTGGCGAGGCACTCGCCCTTACGGCCCGAATAGGTCTCATAGCAGCGCAGGAGCGTGGAGACGAACTCGCCCTCCGCGGGGGTGTGGTGGGCCGGCAGCATCTCGGCCTCGACTTCAAAGCCGAGGGGGCAGAGCCGGGACTCAAAGACCTTTTTGCAGTTGTCGGCATTTGCGCAGATGGGCACGCGGCCGTCGAGCCGTGCGTCAAGGCCCGTCTCTCCAAAGCTAAGCAAGTCGAAAGAGATGGTAAGTTCGCCCGAGAGCTCGTCCTTCTGGGCTATGCCGCACGCTTCACCGCGCCAGTCGCCGTGGGGGAAGCACTCGGCAAGTGCATGGACGGCGCGAGTGGATTCGCAGTCTGCGAGGGGCAGGCTGTTAAGCACGGCGAGCAGCGCCGTTATGCCGTTGGAGCCCTCCCAGGGCGAGGCGGCGTGTGCCTGACGGCCGTGGACGGAGAGCTCGGCCCCGCCCTTCACGTCGCAGGCGGAGAGCACTACCCCGCAGCCGGAGGCCGCGGCTCCGCCGAGCCTGAGCGCCTCGGCGGCGTCGATGCCGAGCACGGTCGCGCGTGCGTCGGAGGGGATGACATTGATGCGGAAGCCGCCGTCGATCGCCGAAACACGGGGCAGGGCGGTCTCCTCCGCCCAGGTGCGGGTGACGTGGGGCCTGTACATGCCCTTTTCCACATTATAGATGGGGAAGCCCGAGTCCGGCGTGAAGGTGTTCGGCGCCGGGGCGTGCTTGGAGTAGTAATAGGGCAGATCGTCCGAGCCGGACTCCTCGTCCGTGCCCATTATTAGGCGGCAGCCGTGCTTGAGCGGCAGCCCCAGCTCGCGCACGCAGCGCATGGCGAAGAGGGCCATGACGATGGGGCCCTTGTCGTCGTCGGTGCCGCGGCCGTAGAGGCAGCCGTCGCCCTTGAGGACGGCCTCGTAGGGCGGAGTGTCCCAGCCCGCGCCCTCGGCAACGACGTCGAGGTGGCCGAGAATGTCCACGCGCGAGGGCAGGGCATTGAGGTCGGCAGTGCCCACCGCGCCGCCGTAGAGCTCCGTGGCAAAGCCGTACTCGGAGCAGAGGGCGAGGGCCTCGTCCAGGGCGGCTCTCGGCCCGGGGCCGAAGGGCGCGTCAGGCTCGGCCTCACCGCGCACGCTCTTTATGGCGACAAGGCGGCCGATATCGCGTATAAGTTCAGACTCGTGGGAATCCACCCACTGGGATATGCGTTCTTCAACTGTCATTGTATCAGCTCCCTGGTATATTTTTCGGCTTCGGCGATGATGTGCTCCGCGCTGTCTCCGACGTGGAACTCGCCGTTTTCGTAGAGTATGCGCCCGGCGATCATGGTCAGGCGCACGCAGTCCTTAGAGCCGCTGTAAACGAGATTTTCGGCCGGGGCGATGACGGGTCTCATGCTCGGCCTGGACATGTCGATGACCGCGAGGTCGGCATACTTGCCGGGGGCGAGGCTGTCGCAGTCGGGAAGGCCCATCGCGCGTGCGCCCGCGCTGCAGGCGGCGTAGAGTATGTCCCCGGCGGGGCAGGCCGCAGCGTCCTCGCGCCGGAGCTTTTGCAGCACGCAGGCGAGGTACATCTCGCGGAACATGTCGAGCGAGTTATTCGAGGAGGGTCCGTCCGTGCCGAGGGCGAGGTTTATGCCCTTGTCCATGAACTCACACAAGGGTGCGACGCCGCTGGCGAGTTTGGCGTTGGAGGCAGGACAGCTGACGGCCCAGAGGCCGCGGTCCTTGAATATCTGCATGTCGCCCTCGTCGAACCAGACGCAGTGGAATCCGCCGCCGCCGTAGTCGAAAAGACCGAGGCTTTCGAAATAGCGCGTGGGGCTCATGCCGTGGCGCTCTATGCAGCCTTCGTATTCGGACTTGGTCTCGCTGTTGTGTGTCCAGACCTCGGCCTTGTAGGAGTGGGCGAGCTCGGAGATGTAGCGGAGCAGCTCCTCGTTTGCGGTGTACTCGGCGTGGAAGCCGAGGCGGTAGCCCACGAGGGGGCCCATGGCGTTGTACTTTTCAAAGTCGCGCGCGGCGACGCTCCAGTCCGCGTCTCCCGCGGCGACGGCGCCGCAGAGAATGGAGCGGAAGCCGCTGTCGATGACGGCCTGGACATAGGCGTCGCGATGGTAGTACATGTCAAAGGCCGCGGTCACGCCGCCGGAGAGCAGCTCGAGCACGGCAAGCCGGGTCAGGGCGTAGATGGCCTCGGGATAGAGCCTGGCCTCGCGGGGGAAGACCTGCTGAAAGAGCCAATCGTGCAGGGGCAGGCCGTCGGCGAAGGAGCGCAGGAAGACCATGGGGTTGTGCGTGTGCGCGTCCTTGAAGCCGGGGATGACGAGGTCGCCTCCGAGGTCTATCTCGCGCTCAAAGGCGGGCAGGTCCGTGCGCGGTGGGCCGACGTAGCTTATGCGCTCGCCCTCGGTCCAGAGCTCTCCCTCAATTATGGAGCAGTCGCCGGGGCTGAGCATGGGGATGATTCGGGCGTTATAGAGTCGTATCATTTGCATTACCTCCTTGCAGGGGCGGTCCAACTTCTTCATATCAGATTATCACCGCCAAGGCGCGGCTGTCAATTGCAAAAGCTCAGGGCTCGTGGTAAGATACCATCCTGAGAGGAGCTGATAGCGTTGACGGCAAGGGAATTCATGGACTTTCTGCACATTTTGGAGAAAATGAAGTGCAACACGCGCCACGGCTGGACCAGCACGGGCAGGCACGAGTCGGTGGCTGAGCACAGCTATCGTCTTTGCGCGATGGCTTTTCTGCTGCGGGATGAGTTCCCGGGCATAGACATGGAGAAGGTGCTGCACATGTGCATAGTCCACGACTGGGGCGAGGCGGTGACGGGGGACATCCCGTCGTTCCTGAAGACGGACGCGGACGAGGCGACGGAGACGGACGCGGTGGGCGGTCTGACGGCGCGGCTGCCCGACAAGAAGGCGGAGCTGGACGCTCTTTTTGCCGAACTCACGGCCCTGGAGACGCCGGAGGCGAAGCTTTACAAGGCGCTGGACCGCATCGAGGCGGTCATACAGCATAACGAGGCGCCGCTGGACACCTGGATCGAGCTAGAGCGGACGCTGAATCTCGAGTACGGCATGGCCGACTGTGCCAATTTCCCGTTCATGGCCGAGCTGCGCGAGATAGCCGCTGACGATACCCGTAAGAAACTCGCCGACGCCGAATAAATCGCCCTTCGCTGCGCGCTCCGCGCGCGAATAAAAGTTTCGTCCACCTTTTCAAAGGTGGCGGGGTGCAGGGGCAGCGCCCCTGCCCGCGCTCCGCAGAGCGCGGAACCCCCCTGTGCTCACAAAAGCGCAGGAGGGGGTCTAAGGGGGAACCCTCGCCGGGGGTTCCCCCTTGCCTTTAATAACTAGTGAACAGGTAAAGTTTGACCCCCGCCCAGACGGACGGGGGTCTGTTTTATTTGGTTCTCGCTTTGATGGCCTCGATGAGCAGCGGGCCGGCGGCCTCGATAACGCGGCGGCGGAGAGTGTCGGGCGTGTCGCCCTCAAGCACCTCTACGGGGGCCTGGAGCAATATCTCGCCCACCTCGCCGCTGTCGTCGGGGGCGTATATGGTGGCTCCCGTCCAGCGGACGCCGCGGTCTATGGCGGCGCGGCAGAGCTCGGGAGCGCGCAGGTTGTCAAAGGCGGGACTCAGCGCGCAGCGGAGGCCCACGGCGCGGCCGCGGTAGGCGCGCGCAAGCCCCTCCGAGAGCTTGGGCGCAAAGCCCGCAAGGATGATAAAGTCTATGTCAAGGTCGTGCAGCTTGTTGAGCAGCGCCAGCGAGAACGAGGCGCCGTTCGGGAAAATGGCCTCCTCGACCACGTAGCCCGGCACGTGCGCGCCCTCGGCCCGGGTCAGGGCAAAGGAGCCCCGCTCCGTCGAGATGACTGCGCCCAGTGTAAAACCCTCTATCTCACCAAAAAACACGCTGTCGAGCAGCGCCTGAAGCTCGGCTCCATCCCCGGACACGAGCGCGGCGGCGTTCAGCATATCTCCTGCACTTCCTTCCCCAGCAGCCTTGCGGCCGTTTCCATACTGCGATGCTCAATGGCGCGCAGCTTGCGCACATTTTCCTCGAGCGCGGCGGCGTCGCCCCGGCGGGCGGCGGCCTCGTCTATCAGCCGGCAGAGCTCACCGGCTTCCAGCCCCTCCAGCGGGACGCAGCCGGCGTCCACGCAGCGGAGAAAGGCCGTGACCTTCGGGTCGTAGCTCACGCCCACCAGCGGTACGCCCTGGCCCGCCGCAAAGATGAGCCCGTGCAGCCGCATCGACACGACGACCTGCATGCGCGACATCAGCCCTATCGCCAGCGCGGAGCTGAGCGGCCCGGGCAGCAGCACGTGCGGCACGCCGCCGAGCTTTTCCGCGACGCGGGAGGCGGCCTCGCCGTCGTCGAGGTGGTTTATGGGCAGAAACACCGCCGTAAGGCCGTATTTTTCCCAGGCGTGAGCCGCCGCGGCGGCAAAAACTCCTGCCTTTTCGTCAAAGCCCGGCCAGAGACGCAGGGAAAAGCAGATGTATTTCCCGTCCGGGGCCGCTCCGGCGGCCTCGAGCGCCGCGTCGACCTCCGTGTCCGGGGCGGCGGGCAGGGTCAGCGCCGGGTCCGAGGCCAGGATGATCTCCGGCTCCGTCACACCGAAGCGCGCGAGCTCCTCGATGCTGTCCGGCTCGCGGAGAGTTATGGCGTCGACGCAGGAGTTGAGCACCTTCCTCGTCTTAGCTACGCCGCCCGGGCGCTTAACGGGGCCGATGCCGCAGCCGTACATCATGACCTTGCAGCCGAGGCGCTTGGCCGCGCGCAGCGTGAAGAGGTAGTACCAGAGGCTCCGGCGGCTGGTGACGTCCTGAATGAGACTGCCGCCGCCGTTGATGTAGAGCGCCCTGCGCCGCATGACGGCGAGAAAACGCGGGAAGTTGAAGGTGTGCACCGCCGTGAGCCCCAGCCGGGCCGAGGCGCCTGCGGGGTCGCGGGTCATGACCGTCACGGGCATGAGCGGGTCAATGGAGCGCAGCTCCGCTACGATGGCGTCGAGTATGGCCTCGTCGCCGGAGTTGCCCATGCCGTAGGCACCGCAGACCACGACGCCGCTGCGGCCGTGGTTCTCGCGGTCGAGTATCTCCTCGTAAACGGCCCGCTGCTCGCGGCAGGTGGCCTCTACGGAAAATTCCCTCGCCGCGCGCTCGTGCACGGCGCTGCCCAGGCGGCGGCGGAGCTCCGCGTCTCCCGCAAGGGCGGAGAGCCGCTCGGCGAGCGTTTTCCAGTCGCCGGGGGTGAAGAGGTAGCCGGTCTTGCCGTCTTCGATGAGCCGCGGGATCCCGCCGACGGCGGAGGCCACGGTGGGCAGGGAGTATGCAGCGCCCTCGGTGATGGCGTAGGGGAAGGTCTCCGAGAGGGAGCTGAGCGTGTTTATGTCGAGCGCGGAGTAAAACTCCTCCATGTCGTCCAGCCAGCCCGCGAGGCAGACGGCGTCGCCCGCGCCGAGCTCCCGGGCCAGGGCCTCGAGCGCCGGACGCTCCGGGCCCTCACCGGCGATGATGAGCCGCAGCTCCGGGTGGGACTTCCTTGCCTCAGCAAAGCCGCGCACGAGCGTGGCGAGGTCCTTGACGGGGTCGAGCCTCGCCGCCGCGCCGACGACTATGCTGTCCGGACCGACCTTGGCGCCCACGCGCTCGCAGAACGCGGCACGGTCCAGCCGCTTGGGCTCACGCGAGAAGTCGAGGCCGTTATATATGGCGAAGGTCGTCTCCCGGGGAAAGCCGCGGGAGATGAGCAGGTCGCGCATCGCGTCCGAGACGCCGACGTGGTATTTGATGCGCCGGAGCGCGAGGACGTTGAGCACCCCGTAGGTCGCGGCCGCGACGGGACGGCCCATGTAGTCAAGGCGGTAGTCGCTGTGCACCGTGCTGACCACGGGTCGGCCGCAGGTCGAGCGCAGTATCGCGCCGGCCAGGTTGGCCCTGGAGCCGTGCGTGTGCACGAGTTCGAAGCCCTCCTCGGCTATCATGCGGCGCACCTGGCGGAGCGCGGAGAAGAATCCGCCCTCGCACACTCGCGTCTCGATGCCGAGCTCCGCGGCCTCGCGGGCAAAGGGCCCGTCCCGGAAGCAGACGAGCGTGATATCCATGCCGCGCGAGAGGTTTTTGAGCAGCGAGTGGACGTGGGTCTTGGCTCCGCCCGTGTCGCCGCCGCTTATCAAATGTATAACTTTCAAGGTCACGCCCCCTGTTAATCTTGTTTCCGGCGCGAATTTATTGTAATATAAATGAGAAAAGCTATCGGCTTATTATAGCTTAACCCAGACCTATGGTCAACCACAACACAGAAACGGAAGATGAAGCGCAAATGACAAGCATCTACCTCATACGCCACGCGGAGGCGGAGGGCAACCTCTTTCGCCGCGCCCAGGGACACTGGAACGGCAAGGTGACTGCCAGGGGCAAAAAGCAGATAGACGCTCTCGCGGAGCGGTTTAAGGACATCAAGATAGACGCCGTGTACTCCAGCGACCTCGACCGCACGGTGGAGACCGCCGGGGCGCTGCTGCGTGGACGGAACGTTCCCTTCAAGCGCACTCCGCTGCTGCGGGAGATAAACATGGGCGTCTGGGAGGGCCAGCCCTGGGGCAACATCACCTACCGCTGGCCGGAGCAGATGTACCTCTTCAACAACGAGCCCGAGCGCTGGCACGTTCCGGGCTGCGAGAGCTTTGACGCCGTGCAGAGCCGGATGCGCGACTGTATGTACGAGCTGGCGGCGGAGCACGAGGGCGGCACCATTGCCGCCGTTTCCCACGGCATGGCCATCAAGATACTGCTCATGGGCATCCTCGGCATCCACAGCGGGGACGGACAGACCCTGATGCACGGGGACAACACCTCGGTCAGTCTGCTGCAGGTGGACAGCAAGGGGATGAAGGTCGTGTTCTACAACGACAACAGCCACCTCGGCGAGGAGCTCTCCACCTTCGCGCAGCAGCGTTGGTGGCGCGACACGACGAAGGACGACCCCTCGAGCCTGCGCTTCGAGCCGCTCGACCCCCGCGACAAGGCCGACGCCGACTTCTATATACGCTGCTACGCCGACTCCTGGGCCGTGGCCCACGGCTCCTCAGCCGGCTTCACGCCCAGTGTCTACCTGACCAGTGCGCGCTCGCACTCGTCCAAGGATAAAAACTGCCTCATGAAGGTCATGAGCGGCGATACGCCCGCCGGGGTTCTGGAGCTCGACCCCCGGCGCGGGAAGGACGAGGGCTGCGGCTGGGTGAGCCTGCTGTATCTGTGCCCAGAATTTCGCGGCAAGGGCTACGGCGTGCAGCTCATCGGCTGCGCCGCGGCGTACTTCGCGGACAAGGGCCGCCGCGCCGTGCGGCTGCACGTCGCTGTGACCAATCAGCACGCCATAGAGTTTTACAGGCACTACGGCTTCAGAGAGCTCGGTACTGAGAGCGGCGTGGCCTCCGACCAGCTGCTCATGGAGAGGGACAACTGATGCAGGCCATCATCCACAAGCTGAAGCTGCCGGACACCGGGCGCATAATCGCCATATCGGACGTCCACGGCAACCTACCCTACCTGCGCGGCCTGCTCGCCAAGCTCGCGCTCCGGGACGAGGACACGCTGGTCTTCTGCGGCGACATCCTCGAGAAGGGGCGTTACAGTCTGGAGACGCTGCGGTACATCATGCGCCTTACGCAGGAGCGGAGGGTCATGACCGTACTGGGCAACTGCGACTTCTGGCAGGACGCCATATACCGGCCCACGCCCGGCTCAGACGAGTACTGCAAGCGCTATCTGCTTGCGGACAGCGCCGGCTGGGGCCCCGGCCTGCTGGCTCAGATGTGCCAGGAGGCCGGCTTCGTCATGGGGCGGGGCACGGACATGGCGGAGTTCCGCCGCGTCATAGGCGCCGCGTATGAGCCGGAGTTCCGCTTTCTCGAGAGCCTGCCCCACGTAATAGACACCGAGCACTACGTCTTTGTCCACGGCGGCCTGCCCGAGGGCCGGCCCGAGGACTGGGACGGCTGGAAGTGCATGAAAAACGACGACTTCCTCGGCCAAGGCCGCTCCTTCGACAAGTGGGTCATCGTGGGCCACTGGCCCGTCATGCTTTACGGGAAGGACACCGTCTGCGCCAATCCCATAATCGAGCGGCAACGGAAAATAATAAGCATCGACGGCGGCTGCGTCCTCAAGGACGACGGCCAGCTCAACGCCCTCATAATCCCGCACAACGGCAGTGAGGACTTCGAAGTTGAGCACTACGACCCCTTTCCTGTCCGCCGCGTCAAGAGTGCGCAGAAGGGCTCGGAAAAGAGCATATACATCCGCTGGGGCGACAACGTCGTCCGCATACTCGAGCGCGGGCGGGAATTCTCCCGCTGCGTCCACGTCCGCACAGGCTACGAGCTCGACGTGCTCACGAAATATCTGTACGGCGAGAGCGGCGAGGTCCGCTGCAACGACTGCACGGACTACGTGCTCCCGCTGGAGGCCGGGGACGAGGTCTCCGTCGTGGAGACGACCTCGCGGGGCTACTTTGTAAAGCACAATGGTGTCAGCGGCTGGTACGGAGGTGAACTGCTGTGATAGACAAAGCAGATTTCCTGCCGGTGTCGCGCGAGGAGATGCACGAGCGCGGCTGGTGGTGGTACGACTTCCTCGTCGTGGGCGGGGACGCATACATAGACCACCCGAGCTTCGGCACGGCGGTCATCGCGCGTGTACTGGAGGCGGAGGGCTACCGCGTGGCGGTGCTCTGCCAGCCTGACTGGCACTCGGCAGACGCCTTCCGGGACATGGGCGCGCCGAGGCTGGGTGTCATGATAGGTGCGGGCAACCTCGACTCCATGGTCGCGCACTACACGGCCTCGAAGCACAAGCGCCGTGAGGACTTCTACTCCCCCGGCAAGAAGATGGGCCTGCGCCCGGACCGGGCCGTTATCGTCTACGCAAACCGCGCAAGAGAGGCCTTCGGACCGGACATGCCCATCATAATCGGCTCGCTCGAGGCGAGCCTGCGCCGCTTTGCGCACTATGACTACTGGGAGGACAAGGTCCGCCGCAGCGTCATCTTCGACGCGAAGGCCGACCTGCTCACCTACGGCATGGGCGAGTACGCCACCATAGAGATAGCAAAGGCGCTCAAGAAGAAAAGGCCCGTCTCGGAGCTGCACGACATCCGCGGTACGGCCTATATCGCCAAGGAAGCGCCCGAAGATGCGTTGATGCTGCCCTCCTTCGAGGAGGTGAGCCGAAGCAAGCGAGCCTACGCTGAGGCCACGCGCATTGAGTACGCCGAGCACGACCCGGTGCGCGGGCGGCGCATGGCCCAGGCGCATGGGGACCGCTATCTCGTCGTGAACCCGCCCGCCATGCCGCTCTCCCGGGAGGAGCTGGACCGCGTGGCGGAGCTGCCCTACACGCGCGAGGTGCACCCGATGTACGAGGCCATGGGCGGAGTACCGGCCATAGAAGAGGTGCGCTTTTCGGTCATCCACAACCGCGGCTGCTTCGGAGGCTGCAACTTCTGCGCTCTGGCCTTCCACCAGGGCCGCATGGTGACGAGCCGCAGCCACGAGAGCGTGATTAAGGAAGTCACGGCGATGACGAAGCACCCGCTCTGGAAGGGCTACGTCTCCGATGTGGGCGGGCCGAGCGCGAACTTCCGCCATCCCTCCTGCGCCCAGCAGCTCAAAAACGGCATGTGTGCAAACCGCAGCTGCCTCGCGCCCACTCCCTGCAAGAATATCGACGCCGACCACTCGGATTATCTGACGCTCCTGCGCAAGCTCCGGAACATTCCGGGCGTGAAAAAGGTCTTTGTACGCAGCGGGATAAGATACGACTACATGCTCTGTGACAAGCGCGGCGATTTCTTCGCGGAGCTGGTGAAATACCACATCTCCGGCCAGCTGAAGGTCGCGCCGGAGCACTGCATAGACTCTGTGCTCGACTACATGGGCAAGCCGCACATAGACGTGTACGAGCGCTTCATGGAGAAGTACCGCAGCCTGAATGCGCGGTATGACAAGGAGCAGTACGTCGTGCCCTACCTGATGAGCTCGCACCCGGGCAGCACGCTCGAGAGCGCGATATCGCTGGCGCTGTACCTGAAAAAGACGGGCCGACGCCCGGAGCAGGTGCAGGACTTCTACCCGACGCCGGGCACGGTTTCGACCTGCATGTACTACACCGGGCTTGACCCGAGGACGATGGAGCCGGTGTATGTGGCGCGCTCGCCGGAGGAGAAGGCGATGCAGAGGGCGCTCTTGCAGTTCCAGAACCCGGCGAACCGGAGGCTGGTGCTGGAGGCGCTGCGCAAGGCCGGAAGGGAGGACCTCATCGGCTTCGGCAAAAACTGCCTTGTCCCGCCCTACGACAGGAGGCGGAGGAAGAAACAATGACGTTTTTGCTCACGCTGCTGGGCGTGTATCTGCTGGTTATAAACTTAGACGGTTTGATCCTCATGCGCGTGGACAAGTCGCGCGCGAGGCGGGGCAGGCGCAGGATACCGGAGGCTACGCTGTTCCTGGTGGCCGCGCTCGGCGGCTCTGTGGGCGTGCTCATAGGCATGTACGCCTTCCGGCACAAGACTCAGCACGACAGTTTCACGATAGGAATCCCCTTGATATTGTTCTTCGAGGCCGTGCTTCTCGCCATCGCCATCTATTTTGCAAGATAAGCCGTTCAACAAGCGGGAAACCCCTTGATAGGGTTTCCCCCTTGGACCCCCTTCCTGATCTTTAATAAG
>X96_European_Hare__coassemble_654_pt1 | contig 33380 bp, 33 predicted proteins | sample X96_European_Hare__metabat2_high_PE_013 | metagenome-assembled genome bin X96_European_Hare
GAGCATACTCTCCGTGCTCGCCGAGCCCATAAAGGAGTACAAGCTGCTGCCCAAGGAAAAGATCTACGACCGCGCCTGCGAGCTCATCAAGCAGGTCGGGCTGAACGAATACGACCTGCAGAAATACCCGCACGAGTTCTCCGGCGGTCAGAGGCAGAGAATCGTCGTCGCAAGGGCCCTCGCCATGCAGCCGAAAATCATCGTCTGCGACGAGCCGGTTTCGGCTCTCGACGTGTCCGTGCAGGCACAGATACTCAATCTCCTGAAAAGGCTTCAGAAGGAGCTGGGGGTGTCCTTCCTGTTCATCGCGCACGGCATGGCGGTGGTCAAGCACATCTCCGACCGTGCTGCGGTCATGTACCTCGGCAAGATAGTCGAGGTTGCGGATTCGGCAGAGCTTTTCGACAACTGCCGCCATCCGTACACCCAGGCGCTCATATCCTCCGTGCCCGACGCAAACCCGCATTTCCAGCGCGAGCGGATAATCCTAGAGGGCGAAGTGCCGAACCCCATCGACCCGCCCTCCGGCTGCCGCTTCCACACCAGGTGCAATCGCTGCATGGAGCGCTGCAAGCACGAGGAACCCGAACTCAGGGACATAGGGAACGGGCACCAGGTGGCCTGTTTTCTGGAGCAGTAAAGCATTTTAATTATACCGGAGGCTAATTATGGGAAGAAGCGAAGACCTGATGCCCACTATCGACCGGGTGAGCATATTTGAGAAAAACGCCGAGTTTGAAGGCATGGATTTCGCGACGCGGGCGATCGAGGTCGGCAACTACACCGACCGCTCGTCTGTGCCGATATATGCCTCGGTCACCTCGGGCACGACCTATCAGCGCCACGGCGACCCCTCCAGGGATGCGCTTTGCAGCAACATAGCGTCCCTCGAAAACGCAAAGTACACGCTCGTCACCGCGAGCGGCGTTGCTTCCGTCACCCTGCCCATGCTGGCTCTGCTCAAGCACGGAGACAGGATAATCTGCCACAAGGACCTCTACATCTGGTCCTACTTCTTCGTCCGCGAGGACCTGCCCCGTCTGCTCGACGCCGATGTCGTAATGGTCGACATGACTGACACCGATGCTCTCGAAGCAGAGCTGAAAAAGGGCGGCGCCGCCCTCGTCGTGACAGAGACGGTGACGAACCCGATGCTGGACGTCATGGACCTCAAAAAGTGCAGCGAGCTGGCTCACAAATACGGGGCCAAGATCATGGTGGACAATACCTTTGCCTCGCCCTATCTCTGCCGTCCCATCGACTACGGCTGCGACATAGTCTGCGAGAGCGCCACTAAGTACATGAACGGCCACGGCGACACGCTCGGCGGCGCGATCAGTACCAACGACCACGAGATATACTACAAGCTCCAGCGCATGATGGGCGTACTCGGTCCCTGCATCAGCCCCTTCAGCAGTTTTCTCATCTCCCGCGGGCTCCAGACGCTGCCCATAAGGATGGAAAAGCACTGCGACAACGCCGAACGCCTTGTGGCCTATCTCGACACCAAGCCCTTTGTGAAGCAGCTCATCTACCCCGGTCTCGAGAGGCACCCCGGACACGAGCTTGCCGGTAAGCAGCTCAAGCGCTACGGCGGCATGCTCTGCTTCCTGCTCGACACCGACCACGACACGCTCTTCAACGAATTTCTCCCCGAGCTCAAGCTCTTCAAGCACTGGGTCAGCCTCGGCGAAGCACATTCGCTCATCAGCCCGAAGGCCGAGGACAAGGAGAAGGGCATCCCCGCCGACCTCATCCGCGTTTCCGCCGGCCTGGAATGCGCAGACGACCTCATAGCAGATCTCGAGCGGGGCTTTAAAAAGATTTTCGGCTGAACCCTGTAAATACCACACAAATTTAATATACGCGCCCGCATACCGGCGCGGAAAGGAACGCAGTTATGAGCAAGATCAGCGATATGACAAGGGAATCCTGGATAATGAGCACCTTCCCCGAGTGGGGCACCTGGCTCAATGAGGACATAGAGCGCGAGGAGGTCAAGCCCGGCACCGTAGCCATGTGGTGGCTCGGCTGCACCGGCATCTGGATGAAAACCCCCGCCGGCGCCAACATCACCATCGACCTCTGGTGCGGCAACGGCAAGCGCACCCACGGCGACGACAAGATGAAGGTCGGCCACCAGATGGCCAACATGTGCGGCGCCCGCAGGATGCAGCCCAATCTGCGCGCTGTCCCCTTCGTGTTTGACCCCTTCGGCTTCAAGAGCGTGGACGCCGTGCTCGCCACTCACTACCATCAGGACCATATGAGCGCCGAGTGGGCGGCTCACGTCATCAACAGCGGCATGACCACCGTTGACGAGAACGGTAAGGAGATCCCCGTCCCCTTCATTGGACCCAAGAAGTCCGTTGAGACCTGGATAAAGTGGGGCGTCCCCGCCGAGCGCTGCATCACCGTAAAGCCCGGCGACGTGGTCCGCGTCAAGGACATAGAGATCGTCTGCCTCGACTCCTTCGACCGCACCTGCCTCGTCACCACCGACTCCACCGGACCCGACCGTGAGGAGCTGACCGGCATCTGCCCGACCGACATGGACGAGAAGGCCGTCAACTACCTCCTCAAGACCCCCGGCGGCAACATATATCACTCCGGCGACAGCCACTACTCCATATACTTCGCCAAGCACGGCAAGGACCACAAGATAGACGTGGCCTTCGGCTCCTACGGCGAGAACCCCGTCGGTATGGCCGACAAGATGACCTCCTGCGACATCCTGCGCATGGCTGAGGCCCTCCGCTGCGAGGTCGTCATCCCCATCCACTACGATGTCTGGACCAACTTCATGGCCGATCCCGCCGAGATAAAGGTGCTCTGGGATATGAAAAAGGACCGTCTGGGTTACTCCTTCCACCCCTTCTTCTGGGAAGTCGGCGGAAAGTACGTCTACCCCACCGACAAGGACAAGATGGCGTATCACCACCGCAGGGGCTTCGAGGACTGCTTCGAGGCGCCGCAGAACATACCCTTCCGCTCCATGCTGTAAGGCGCCCGGAGGTGAAGTGTCATGGAAATCGAGAAAAAGGTCATCTCCGACCTGACGCTCTGCTACTGCGTGGCCCCGCTCAGGTACAAGGACAAGCCCCATTTCCTGGTCGCCTCCGAAAAGGAGTATACCTGCCTGCTCTTTGACGAGCACGGCAACGAGGTAGACGAGATCTGGAAGGGCCCCGGCGGCACCATGTCCGCCGTGCAGGTCCCCGGCTCCGACGGAGCCTTCCTTGCCACGCATCGCTTCTACTCCCCCAACAACTCCAAGGAGGCCAGCATCATCCTCTGCCGCCCGTCGGATGACGGCTGGCAGGTCAGCACCGTTGCCGACCTGCCCTATGTCCACCGCTTTGACATACTCAAGCGCGGCGGCATCAACTACCTGCTCGCCTGCTGCATAAAGAGCGACTACGAGTACAAGGACGACTGGCGCTTCCCCGGCATGACCTACGCCTGCGAGCTGCCGGACGACCTGCTCTCCAAGCCTGAGGATTACCGCCTCCCGCTGGTGCTGCTCAAGGACAACATGCTCAAAAACCACGGCTATTCCAGGGACGTACACGACGGCGTAGAGACCGGCCTTGTCACCTGCGACAGCGGCGCTTTCCGCTTCACTCCCCCAGCCGAGCGCGGCGGCGAGTGGACCATCGAGACGCTCATGACCGACGCCTCAAGCGACGCCGTGATGGTGGACTTCGACGGCGACGGCGAAAAGGAGCTGCTCACGCTCAGCCCCTTCCACGGCGACACGCTCAGGATATACAAAAAGACCGGCGAAGAATATGTCCCCGTCTTTGAGTACGCCAAAAAGATAGAGTTTGCCCACGCGATATGCGGCTGCACCATATGCGGCCGGAACATGGCCATAATCGGTTACAGGAAGGGCGAGCGCGAGCTGCTCGCTGTGTACTGGAACGACGGGGAATACGTTGTCGAGGTCCTTGACCGCGACGTCGGCCCGGCCAACGTGCTGCACAGCGTCGTGGATGGCCGGGACATCATCCTCTCGGCCAACCGGGAGACCAACGAGGTCGCATACTACACTGTAAACAGCCTTTGAGATACTGAGAGGAGTGTTTTGAGATGGCAAAGTATGATTTCATGAGCTTCGGCGAGCCCAACATCCGCATGTCTCCGCCGGAGCACGACCGTTTGGGCCAGACCGATGAGCTCAGGCTCGGCATAGCTGCGGCGGAGCTCAACTGCTGCGTGAACATTTCCAATCTCAGCGTGGAGAAGCTGCTCCCCACGATGAAAACGGCCTACGTCACCAAGCTGGTCGACAACTGGACGGGCAAGTACATCGTCAGCCGCGCCCAGATGTACGGCGTGGATATGTCCAACGTCGTCGTCGAGGAGTACGACAAGATAGGCCGTACCCGCAACGGCCTTGCGTTCATCGAGGTCGGCATCGGCCCGCGCCCGAGCTATCAGCTCTATGACCGCGGCCACACGGCCCTCAGCAAGATACAGCCCGGCGACATCGACTGGGAGAAGATACTCGACACCCGCTGGTTCCACTCCACCGGCATCGTCACCGCCCTCGGCGAGCACACCGCCACCGAGGTGCTCGCGGCCCTCAAAGCCGCCAAGAAGAACGGCGCCGTCACGAGCTATGACCTCAACTACCGCAGCACCCTCTGGGACCGCGAGACCGCCCGCGCCGCCGCCGAGTCGCTCATGCCCTACATTGACGTCATTCTTGGCAACGAGGAGGACTTTGACACCATGCTCGGCATCAAGGCCGACAACACCGACGAGAACTTCTCCTCCATCGACCCCATGAACTACAAGAAGGTCGCGGAAAAGGTAATGGAGAAGTACCCCCACGTCAAGGCCGTCGGCACCTCCCTGCGTGAGGTCAAGAGCGCGCTGCTGAACAACTGGCAGGGCTGCATGATGACGCGCGACGGCTTCTTTGTATCCAGAAAGTACGAAAACATCGAGATAAACGACCGCGTGGGCGGCGGCGACAGCTTCGCGTCCGGACTCATATACAGCATGCTCCAGGGCTACGACGGCCAGCGCACCATCGACTTTGCAACTGCCTTCTCCGCGCTCTGCCACACCATCCGCAACGACTGGAACCTTGTCACCAGGCAGGAGGCCGAGGCCCTTGCGGCCGGAGGCAGCGCCCGCGTGAAGCGCTGAGCCCGTATCCTGAGGCGAGAACTCTATGTTTGGAGACCACCTTACGGGCATATACGAAAAGGCCTTTGACCCGTCTATTTCCTGGGAAGAGCGGCTGCTGCGCGCGCACGGTCTCGGCTTTGACTACGTCGAGATAAGCATAGACGAAAAGGATGAGAAGATAGAGCGGCTCTATAACTCCAGAGCCGCCCTCTCGGAGCTCAGGGCAGCCTGTGCCAACACGGGCATGCAGATAAAGTCCATGTGCCTGAGCGCGCACCGTCGCTTCCCCTTCGGCAGCTCTGACGCTGCGGTAAGGGCCAGGGCGCGCGACATCATGGACCGCGCCATCGACTTCTCCTGCGAGCTCGGCATCCGCGTCATACAGCTCGCGGGCTACGACGTATATTACGAGACCTCGACACCGGAGTCGGTACGCGCCTTCCGCGAAGGTATGCTCTGGGCGGCGGGCAGGGCCGAGCGCAGCCAGGTCATGCTGGCTATGGAGATAATGGACACGCCGTTTATGAACTCCATAACCAAGCACATGGGCTATGAGTCGATGATCCGCTCACCTTGGTACAAGGTCTACCCTGACCTCGGCAACCTCAGCGCCTGGGGAGAGAACGACCCTGCGCAGGAGCTCGCCCGCGGCATGGGCAGTATCGTGGCCGTCCATCTAAAGGACACCATTGCCGTCACGGACAGCTGCGAGGGGAAATTCAAATGCGTGCCCTTCGGCAGCGGCTGCGTGGACTTCACGGCGCGCTTCGCCGAGCTCGAACGGCTCGGCTACAAGGGGCCCTACATGATAGAGATGTGGCACTCCGAGGGCGCGAGCGACGTCGAGGAGATCGCCTCCGCCGCAAAGTGGCTGCAGGAGCGCTACGCCGAGGCGATAAAATCGCTGGGAGGTTCGTCTGATGCTTGAAAAACTCAAAGAAGAAGTGTGTTCGGCCAATTTGAAGCTGGTCGAATACGGTCTTGTAATAATGACCTGGGGAAATGTGTCCGCCATCTCGGAGGACGGCAGGTTCGTGGTCATAAAGCCGAGCGGAGTCGACTATTCCGTCATGGAGCCCGGTATGATGACCGTTGTCGATATGGACGGCAACATAGTGGAGGGAAAGCTGAGGCCGTCCTCCGATCTGCCCACGCACCTGGAGCTCTACCGCAGCTTCAGCGGCGTCAGGAGCGTGGTACATACGCACTCGCTCTGGGCCACGTCTCTGGCGCAGGCTGAGCGCGATCTGCCCTGCTACGGCACCACGCACGCGGACACCTTCCACGGCAGCGTTCCCTGCACCCGCGCGCTCACTCAGCAGGAGATAGACGGCGAGTACGAGCTCAACACGGGCAAAGTCATCGTCGAGACCTTCCGCGAACGCGGTCTCGACCCCCTGGCCGTCCCCGGCGTCCTGGTCTGCAAGCATGGGCCCTTCACCTGGGGCGGCAGCGCCGAAAAGTCCGTTGAAAACGCGCTGGTGCTGGAAACCACGGCCCACATGGCCTTTGTAACCAGCGGCTTCTGCCCCGGAGTCAACCCCGCGCCCGCCGGGCTTCAGGACAAGCACTACTTTAGAAAACACGGCGCCAACGCCTACTACGGTCAGGGCAGCCGAACCTGATGACAAAGAGCACCGCCTGTGCCTGCGCACGGGCGGTGTTTCTCTTTTTAAAAATACCCTTGTCATTTTCGCGGGATTATAATAAATTATGTTTATCTATACCTATCAGCAGGAGCAGGAATGAAAACGCCGCCTGAATATGTGCTCAATATACTGCGTACCCTCGGCTCGGCCGGTCATGAAGCCGTTCTGGCCGGGGGCTGTGTGCGTGACAGCCTGCTCGGAAGGCGGCCCTCAGACTGGGACGTCGCCTCCTCCGCGATGCCGGAGGAGGTACTCGCGCTGTTCCCCCGCTGCGTGCCGACGGGCATAAAGCACGGCACCGTGACCGTCCTCTCACACGGCGGCAAGGTAGAGGTAACGACCTTCCGCGCTGAGGGCGCCTACTCCGACCACCGCAGGCCCGACAGCGTTGCCTTCGGCTGTCCGCTCGAGGCTGACCTCGCGCGAAGGGACCTCACCGTCAACGCCATGGCCATGGACGTCGCCGGGCGATTGACCGACCCCTTCGGAGGCCGCGCCGATCTGGAACGCGGTCTGCTCCGCTGCGTGGGCGAGCCGGAGCGCCGCTTTGACGAGGACGCACTGCGCATGCTTCGAACCCTCCGCTTCTCGGCCCAGCTTGGCTTTGACATTGAACCGCGCACGCTTGAGGCCATACGTGCCCTCGCGCCCCTGGCTGCCTCGCTCTCCGCCGAGCGTGTGCGGGACGAGTTGGTCAAAACTCTCCGCAGTCCCCGGCCTGACGCGGTCTGGTCGCTTGTGGACTTCCGCCTGCTCGACGCCTACCTCGCACCCGGCGATGCCGCGGCGGAGCGCTGCCCGCTCGCGCCGCTGCCGATCTATGCCCGCCCGGCGCGCTTTTGTCTCGCGCTGGAGCGCGGCGGGTATATTATGTCTACCTTCACCCTGCTCACAGCACTCCGCTTTGACAGCGTCACGGTGCGAACCACCTCTGCCGCGGTAGAGGTGCTCAAGTCCGGCCGACGCGACTGGAAGCGGCTGCTGCGCGACTACGGAGAAGCCGCCGTACTGGCAGCACACCCAAAAAGCCGTGCACTGAGGGAAGTTTTGCGCTCCGGCGAGTGCTGGACGCTCTCCGGTCTCGCCATCGGCGGCGCAGAGCTGATGCGGCTCGGCTACTCCGGCCCTGAGCTCGGCCGCGAGCTTGACCGGCTGCTTGATCACGTCATAGATTGCCCTTTCGACAACAGGGCTGATATATTATGTAAACTTGCGCAGAGAAAGGTTATGGGATAATGGATAACTGGGAAACACTCAAAAATGAATGTCTAAACTGCAGGCGCTGCGGACTGTGCGAAACGCGGCACCACGTCGTGTTCGGCGTCGGGCCACAGGATGCCGAGGTGCTGTTCATCGGCGAAGGCCCCGGCGAGCAGGAGGATCTGAAGGGCGAGCCCTTTGTCGGACGCGGCGGCAAGCTGCTTGACGACATGCTCGAGCTCATTGACCTCGACCGCACAAAGATATACATCGGCAACATGGTGAAGTGCCGCCCGCCCAAGAACCGCGACCCGCTGGAGACGGAGCAGATGGCCTGCGCCGAGTGGCTCCAGAGGCAGATAGCTCTGCTTCAGCCGAAGATAATTGTCTGCCTTGGCCGCATATCCGCAATGAAGTTCATCAAGCCGGACTTCCGCATCACGAAGGAGCACGGCCAGTGGTTCGACATCGACGGCAGGCGCGTCATGGCGCTCTATCACCCCGCGGCGCTGCTGCGCGACCCCAACAAGCGGCCCGAGACCTTTGACGACCTCAAGCGGCTCCAGGCCGAGATACACTCCATCTGCGAGCACACATATTGATACAGAAAGGCAAAGTTTTATGCTGCATTTCCGCAAGCTCTCCATCACCGACAGGGACTGGACTGAGCCGTTCATCCGGGCCGAGAATTCCCGCTCGGCGGACTACAATTTCGGGAACATCTACATGTGGGACGGGGCCTTCCGCCAGCATCTGGCCTCGGTCGACGGGCGGCTGCTGACCAAGCTCCGCTATGAGGACATGCCCTTTTTCGCCTTCCCCATCGGCTCCGGCGACGTGAAGCCCTCCATCGAGGCGCTGACCGAGTTTGCCGCGCACCGGGGCTATCCCCTCGCTATCCGCGGCATCACCGAGGAACACCGCGCGCTGCTTGAGGCAGCTTACCCGGGCCGTTTCCGCTTCTTCGAGGACCGCGACTGCTACGACTATGTCTACTCCATAGAAAAGCTCTCCACCTTCTCAGGCAAGAAGCTCCACGGCAAGCGCAATTTCTGCAACCGCTTCGAAAAGGAGCACTCCTGGGAGTTCAGGCGTCTGACGCCGGAGCTAATGCCCTGGTGCATGGGTATGCTCGGCGAGTGGCAGGGCGGCTATGAGGCCCCGCCAGAGGGCCTGGACGACGAGCACGCGGCCATAGTGCGCGGCTTCATGCGTTGGAAGGAGCTCGGTCTCGAGGGCGGCGTCCTCTTTGCCGACGGCAAGCTCGTCGGCTTCACGGTGGGCGAGGTCATCTCCTCCGACACCTTTGACGTACACTTTGAAAAGGCCTTCGCCTCCATGCCGGGCGCGTATCCGATGGTCTGCCGCGAGTTTTCGAGGCAGATAATGGCCGACCACCCGAACATCGTCTACCTCAACCGCGAGGACGACATGGGCCACGAGAACCTGCGCTCCGCCAAGCAGGAGTACTACCCGGAGTTTCTGCTCACGAAGTACACGGCGAGGGAGGCCAAGGATGTCTGAGCTCAGCTTCCGCCTCTCGCGTGAAGGCGATATTCCCGCTCTCCAACGGCTCTGGTCTGAGGTTTTCGGCGACGGCGAGGAGCTCACGGGCGAGTTCTTTCGCCTGCTGTGGCGGTCCGAGTACTGCCGCGTGGCGGAATCCGGGGGCGAGATAGCCGCGATGGGCTTTTCCATCCCCGGTGCGACCGCACGCGGCGCGCGCTGCTCGTATATCTACGCGATGGCAACGTCGGAGCCGTACCGCGGCCTAGGTGCGGCGCAGACGATAGGGCTGGGGCTCATACGCGATGCCTTTGACATGGGCGCCGACCTCGTGGCAACGCTCCCCGCAGAGGAGAGCCTCTGCCGCTGGTACGAATCGCGTCTCGGCATGGCGCCGCTCTTTCGCAAGGGCGGCGAGGGCGTCGAGTTCCCGGAAAGCTGGCACGAATTTGCCGCCGTCTGCGGCGCACACGAGGAGAACACGCCCGATATGCTCTGGGCCGTTCCCCGCCCCGGTTTTGACCCATCCGGTCTCGCAGGGCTCGGCTGGGAGTATACGTTCGACTGATATAAGCCCAAGTGTCTGAAAGTTTCGCCCACCTTTGATCATTAAGATAAGAAATGGAGTCCAAGGGGGAACCCTATCAAGGGGTTTCCCCCTTTCTTTGCTTATTCACGCAACGTCGCGGGCGTTTTTGGTGTCTATAAAGTTGAAGGGCCTTTCAACAGGAGGACAGTCTATGGACGACGAGAGGATAATCGAGCTGTTTTGGTCACGCGATGAGGGCGCGGTCCCGGCGGCACAGGAAAAATACGGCGCTTATTGCCGCGCCGTAGCGCTCGGCATTCTCGGCGACGCACGGGACGCCGAGGAGTGCGTCAACGACGCGCTCTACCGGCTCTGGAACGCCATCCCGCCCGAGCAGCCGCGCAGTCTCCGCGCCTTCGTGGGACGCATAACGCGCAACCTTGCCATAAACACACTGCGCGACGCAAGCCGCAAGAAGCGCGGCGGATGTGAAGCCGAGCTTGTCTTTGACGAACTCGCCGACTGCCTTGCGTCGGACACGACGCCGGAACGCGCCGTTGAGAACGCTCAGATAACGGAGTGCATCGACCGCTGGCTCGCCTCGCTCAGGACCGAGCATCGCGTCGCCTTCGTGCGCCGCTACTGGTATCTCGACAGCGTCCCCTCTCTCGCCGCGCGTATGGGCTGGACCCAGTCAAAAACCGCCTCGCTGCTCATGAGGCTCCGCGCCTCGCTGAGAGAGGCGCTCATTTCGGAGGGCATCAGCATATGAAAAACGACAGACTTTCCCGCTGTTTCAGCGATATAGACGACAAGTACATCGACGAGGCCGCAGACTACAAAAAGAAAAGCCGCAAGCGCGGCGTATACTACCTTGCCGCCGCGCTTGCAGCCTGTATTCTGATTGTTGCCGCGGTACAGATACGACCGTCGGGCATCGCAGAGCCGGGGTTCGTCACCGAATCTCCGGCCTCCGCACCTGCGTCGTCTGCCGACGGTGTATTCATCCCGGCCATAGAGCTTCCGGAGCCCATGGATGGCGTCGCCATGGACATGATAGCCTGCGTCGTCTACGACGGCGCTGTCTACACCCAGGGCGAGTGGCTCGACGACGCCTCCGCACTGCTGGGCGAATACCTGGGTCACGCGACGGGCAGCATCGACGAGTGGTCGGACGAATCCGATTACGTCGAGTTTGCGGGTACCATGTCAGGAGAACTTTATACCGTCGTCGGCTACGACCCCGATTTCCGCATCTGCTGCCTCTTTGACGACGACTCGGCCATGCTGCTCGAGCGTTTGAACGGCATCACACTCGACACCGGCGCCGACCTTTTCGACCAGCGCCTGCATCTGCCGGAGCACTGGGAAACCGTAACCTACCTCACGCACGAGGACTGGAACAGCTCCGGATACGACTTCAGACAGCTCGGGCTTCCTGAGGACACGATCTCCGGCTTCCTCGACGAGCTCTGTGCCGGAGAATTCGTGTACACCTGGGAGACGAACCGGAGCATCTACGACAGCGATGTGCAGGGCCACCTGTACTTTTCAATGTCCAACGGCACCACGGTCGAGCTCCGGCTCATTGAAGGCGGCTATGTGGGCTATCAGAACCTGGGCTGGTATTTCGTGAAAATGCCCGGCGAGCTCTTTGACGCCGTGCTCGCAGCCTGTCAGTAAATCAGGTATTCTGCACCTTTTTCTTTCTTCTGAGCGTAAGCGCCGTCGTAAGAGGGCGCTTTTCGCTTTTGCACTCGAAGAATGCCACGACTGAGAACACCACGGCGCCGACGAAGTTTACAAAGAGGTCCTCCATCGTGTCGTACAGTCCTATATCCAGGAAGCCGCCCAAGCCCAACGGAATATCGCCTGAGCCTGTTACAAGGATGACGTCCTGTATGTCCTTGACGGTTATTGAAATATTGCTGTTGGTCGGGTCCAGGCTGACGGACGAGATCTGGTTGACTATCGTATCCTTCTGCATGTCGAGCAGGAATAGCTTATCGGCGGAGAGCTCAATAAACTCCCAGAGTACGCCGATTGTCATGGAAAAACAGAAGGCAGTTATCGCCAGGTAGCCCGGCGAGAGCTGCACCTTCACGTTGTCACTGCGATTGAGCAGGTCTACGAGGGAAAAGCCCACGGCGGCCCAGAGAAAGCCCGAGGAGGTGTGCAGTATCGTATCCCAGTTGGAGTACTTGATGAAGTAAGCCTGAAGCTCACCCAGTATCTCCGCAGCAAATACAAAAACGAAGATTATAACCTCGAGCGCGGTCGGGATGTCTATGTTCAGCTTATCCTCCACCAGCTGAGGCAGGGTATAGATGACAAGCACCAGCAGGCAGACGAAAGCGCTCTCAATATCGGCACGGAGGATACAGCGGATGAGGATAAGTATCACAATGAAGCGCAGGACGATATAGGTCCAGAACGCGGCCGGCTCCTCCTTCCTCTTTCGGCGCAGGGCCTCGCGCTTGGACTCTCTGCCCTCAGAGAGCTTCTTCTTCATTTTGCTTCCCCTTTCTCTTTTTCCTGAGCCTCAGTACGATCCAGGCCGCAACTATGCAAGCCAGGTCCACACCCAGGCATATCATGACCGGCGTGCTCGTCGGGTCAAGGTCATTGCCAAGCACAGTGTAGAGCACCATCGTCGGAAGTATTCCAATAAAGCTGCTCGCCAGGTACTGCCAGAAATTCATACCCAGCGCGCCGAAAAACAGGCCAAGAATGTCGTTAGACAGGTTGGTCACGCGCAAAACAAGCGAGACGAGGAAGAGATTGTCGCGGTTGTCCTCGTATACCTCGCCCAGGCGTTTATACTTATTCAGCAGCTTGCGCGCCGCGTCGCCGCCCGAGGCTCGTCCGGTGAAATACGGCACGCTTATGCAGATGACGGAACCGAGAGCATTCACGATGAGCGATAGCGGCGGTTCGAATACGATACCCACCGCTGTGGCCACGACGCCGTAGAGCACGAACACCGTCTGGCTCTTTACCGCATATGCAGCGAGCGCGACCAGCACGGCGACAAAGGTGTTCTTCGGCGCATAGCTGGTAAGCATTTCGACCGTAACGCCGTCGCCCGCGAGCATCAGGACAGCAGCTCCGGCCACGAGACAGAGCATTATTATGATGGGAATGTACTTTCTGAGCTTCATTCAACGCACCCATATAACGTTTTTTATATTTTAACAGAAGCCGGGAAATAATGCAACACGCGGCGGAGTATGTGGCCGTTTTCGTGCATGTCGATGTTTTTATTCGGCATTTCAGCTATTTTCAGGGCCGGAAGGAAAACTATTCGTCCAAAAGATAAAACAAACCTGCGCATAGTCAGCAACTACACGCAGGTCTTGTCATTTTTGGAGGCGCCATCCGGATTTGAACCGGAGAATCGGGGATTTGCAGTCCCCTGCCTTACCACTTGGCTATGGCGCCAGGTATTTTATTATGGGTTCCGGCGAAACTATTAAAGTCTCGCCGGAACTTGGAGCGGGCAACGAGGCTCGAACTCGCTACCTCCACCTTGGCAAGGTGGCGCTCTACCGGATGAGCTATGCCCGCAAATGGTGCCTCAGGCCAGAGTCGAACTGGCGACACACGGATTTTCAGTCCGTTGCTCTACCAACTGAGCTACCGAGGCATATTTTGTTACCGCCGCCGAAAGGATTGCTGGTGGGAACAACTGGACTCGAACCAGTGACCCCTTGCTTGTAAGGCAAGTGCTCTAACCGGCTGAGCTATGCTCCCGGATAAGCGGCTTTGTCATTATACTAAACACCCCCTCTATTGTCAATATCTTTTTCAAAAATTTTTTCCCTTTGCTATTTCTCTCAATTCTTCGGGCGAAAAACTGTACGCCTTGTCGCAAAACTGACAACTGACCTCGGTATTCTCGCCTGTGGCGGCCATATCCTCCAGCTCCTCCGCGCCACAGCTCTCCAGCGCCGCAGCAACGCGCTCACGGCTGCACGAGCAGCGATACTCCACCGGCACACGCATGACGGTGTCGTACTCCATGCCCTTGAGCACCTGTGCAGGCACGGCGTCCAGACCGTCCTCGTCGAGCACGGTAGTCAGCTGATCCATTACAAAGATATTGTCCTCCAGCTTCGTTATGAGCTCCTCCGGCGCGCCGGGCATGAGCTGCACTATGAAGCCGCCCGCCGCCTTTATAGTCCTGTCCGTGTCCACCAGAACGCCCAGACCCACCGCGGAGGGTATCTGCTCGCTCTCGACCATGTACTGGGCCAGGTCCTCGGCTATCTCGCCCGTCACGAGCTCCGTGGAGCCCACGTACGGCTCCTTGAGCCCTATGTCGCGGCTCACCGTCAGCATGCCGTTGGTGCCGACAAGGCCACCCACATCCAGCTTGCCGTCCTTCCTGAGCGGCAGGTCGGCATGGGGCTCCGTCACATAGCCGCGGACATTGCCGTTGCAGTCAGACACGGCGATGACGCTACCAACAGGGCCGCCGCCGTTGACACGTATGGTCAGCGAGGCGTCCTCCTCCTTCATCAGCTCGCCGAGCATTGAGGCGCCGCAGAGCGTCCTGCCCAGCGCGGCCGATGCCGTGGGCGAAAGGTCGTGTATTTCCCGGGCACGCTCCACCGTATTCCTCGCGCTCACAGCGGATATCTTCACAAAACCGTCCTTAGTAACGGCCCTTATAATCTCATCCATCTTAAAGTCAATCTCCTCTCACAGCAGTGAAAAAGACGCGCTCCGCGCCGCCCATCGGACCATCCGTGCGCGTTTCGACACTCACGAATCCGTCCTGCCTCAGCAGCGAGGCGACAGCCTCCGGCTCGTGGGCGTATTCTATGTGCTCCTCCGTCTCGCGCCGCCAGACGCGGCCCTCACGGGAAAAAATGTCCATGCCGTAATACAGCGCCCCGTCCTCAAAGCGGCCGCGCCAGACGCAGAAGAGGTCCTCCCTCTCGTCCACCGAGACGCTGCCGTCCATCCCGCGCAGAAACTCCGGCGTCCGCAAATCGAACACCAGCAGCCCGCCAGGGCGGACAAAGAGATGCAGCCTCCGGAAAACCTCCGGCAAGTCCGAAAACGGGACGTAACTCAGACTGTCGAGCGAGGAATATGCCGCGTCCACCGTCCCGTAGAGGTCGAGCTCCTGCGCACTCTGGTTGATAAAGAGGGGCATTTTGCCCGCAGAAAGCGCGGACGCCTTATCACGCGCGGACATAAGCATGTCCGCGGAGGCGTCCGCCGCTATCATATCATAGCCCCGCTCCGCCATAAGGCAGGCAAGCGTGCCCGTGCCGCAGCACAAATCGAGCAGCAGTTTTGTCTCGCCGCCATGCGCGGCGAACAGGCGCTCATAGTAGTCCGCAAAGGCCTCATACGGCACGTCGCGCGTCAGCTCGTCATATCGCGCGGCGAGGGCCGAATACGCTGTCATTTGATTTGCAGCTTTCCTTCGGCCTTGAGGCGCTCAAAGGCTACGGAGTAGCCGTCTGAGCCGTACTGCAGGCTGCGGTTCACGCGCGAGATGGTCGCACTCGAAGCCCCGGTGCGCTCCAGGATATCGTTATATATCATGCCCTGGCTGAGATACACCGCAACCTGATAGCGCTGCTCCATGGCCTGGAGCTCAGTCACTGTGCACAGGTCGTCAAAAAATCGCTTGCACTCGTCAACGGTCTTGAGCGTCAAAATGGCCTCATACATTTCGTCGCTCCTGGGTTTTTTGTTCTGTTTATTCATACAGCACCTCACACATGCTTCATTTGCTATATTGCTTTCATATTTTATAACCTTAACGCGTAAAAGTAAAGAGGCTTTACAATGATTTGACGAAAAATTCATAATTTGCCCGCGCGAAAGATTTTTATTGTCACGGGGGCGCTTTTGATATAAAATGAATTTGAATAAAGCGCGCATACTCTGAAAGGAGGTTAACGCCTTATGCTGGACTTCATCGTCAACAACATGAGTATCGTCTGGGTCATTATAATGATCGTGTTTCTTGCAGTCGAGGCGGCAACCGCAGGGCTGACCTGCATCTGGTTTGCCATAGGCTCTCTGGCCGCGCTGATAGCGGCGCTTTTCGACGCACAGATATGGCTGCAAATCGTATGGTTCCTGGTCATTTCCTTTGTGACCTTGTATTTTACCCGCCCGCTCGTCAAAAAATATGTGAACTCCCGCAGCCAGCCCACCAATGCCGACATGGTCATCGGCAAGGAGGCACTCGTCACCGAGGACATAGACAATGTCGAGGCAACCGGCGCGGTATCAGTCGGCGGAAAGGTATGGACAGCGCGCTCGGACACGGGCGTGTCAATAAAATCCGGCACCGTTGTAAACGTCCTGCGCATTGAGGGCGTAAAACTCATCGTAGAGCCCACTCTCCCACGGCAATAAGCTCTTAAAGCTCAAAAAAGAGGAGGAGTATCCATGCTGCCCTACATCATTATCGGTATCGTCGCGCTCATTATCATCATCATTCTGGTACGCTGCATCCGCGTCGTACAGCAGGCCAAGGCCTACGTCATCGAGCGGCTCGGCGCGTACAAGACCACCTGGAACGTCGGTCTGCATTTCAAGCTGCCCTTTATCGAGCGCGTGGCCAAGGTCGTCTCGCTCAAGGAGCAGGTCGCGGACTTCCCGCCCCAGCCCGTCATCACCGAGGACAACGTCACGATGCAGATAGACACGGTCGTCTATTTCCAGATCACCGACCCCAAGCTCTACACCTACGGCATTGAGCGCCCTATCGTCGCCATCGAGAATCTCTCGGCCACCACGCTGCGAAATATCATCGGCGACCTTGAGCTGGACCAGTGCCTCACGAGCCGCGATGTCATCAACACCAAGATGCGCGCCATTCTTGACGAGGCCACCGACCCCTGGGGCATCAAGGTGAACCGCGTCGAGCTCAAAAACATCCTTCCCCCGCGCGAGATACAAAACGCGATGGAGAAGCAGATGAAGGCCGAGCGCGAGCGCCGCGAGGCCATACTCCGCGCCGAAGGCGAGAAGAAGTCCGCCATTCTCACGGCCGAGGGCGAGAAGGAAGCGGCCATACTCCGCGCCGATGCGAAGAAGCAGGCCCAGATACTCGAGGCACAGGGCGAAGCCGAAGCCATCCTCACCGTCCAGAAAGCCACTGCCGAGGGCATCAAGCTCATCAACGAGTCTGCTCCGACCGATCCGGTCATCAAGATCAAGGCTCTCGAGGCTTTCACCGCCGCCGCCAACGGCCGTGCGACGAAGATCATCATTCCCTCCGAGATACAGGGCCTTGCCGGTCTCGCAGAAGGCATAGTCGAGTCCGTCAAAGCGCCCGAGAAGCCCGCTCCCAGTCCGGCCGCCAAATAAGCGCCGGTTTAACAAAACAAATAAAAACTATCAGCGCCGGTGCGGTTTACGTACCGGCGCAGCGTTGGGGTGACACAAATGCTGTATTCAGAAAAGGTTCGCGTTTTTCTCACAAGGCACGGCATGGAGCCGGAGCGCATAGACTTCGGCGAGACCACCGCAGCCTTCATCGGCGAGATGGAGCTGGGACTGCGTGGGCGAGAGAGCTCACTCAGGATGATACCCACTTATCTCACTGCCGACGGCTCGCTGCCCTTTGGGGAGCCCGCCGTGGTTATCGATGCCGGCGGCACGAACTTCCGCACCGCACTGGTTAGCTTCACGGAGGCGGGTCCGATCATCGACTCGCTGAACGTCTGCGCCATGCCCGGTACCGACGGGGCCGTCGCCTGGGAGGATTTCATAGCCTTTGCAGCTGACCACATCGCCCCTCTGCTCGACAGAGCGTCCAAGGTCGGCTTTTGCTTCTCCTACCCCACAGAGGAGACGCCGGAGCGCGACGGCTACGTCCTCAGCCTGACGAAGCAGGTGCAGCTCACAGGCTTTGAAGGCAGGCTCATCTGCGCTGACCTCGCCGCAGAGCTGGCAAAGCGCGGTATAAGCGGCAAGAGCTTTGTGCTCTTGAACGACACGCCCGCCGTACTGCTCTCCGGGGCTTCCTACGCCGCTGAGCAGGGCTGCGACGGGCTGATGGGCCTCATCTCCGGCACGGGCACAAACACCTGCTGCGTACTGCCGGACGAGTCCATCAAAAAGCCTCACGGAGCCTTTTCCGGCAGCATGCTCGTGAACCTCGAGTCCGGCAACTTCAACGTATTGCCGCGCGGCGATTACGACGTTGAGCTCGACAACGCCACGCTTGACCCCGGCGTATACCGCCATGAGAAGATGACCTCAGGCGCCTATCTGGGCGAGCTCTGCCGGCTCACGCTCCGCGGCGCCGCCGCAGAAGGGCTCTTTTCAGAGGAGGCCGCCGCAAAGATACTCTCGCTCGAAGAGCTGAACTCGGCCGAGGCCGACGCCATGGCCTGCGGCGGCGGGGACATGTTCACGGGCGAGGACGCCGCCACGGCGTCGGAGCTCTGCAACGCCATATTCGTGCGCTCGGCGCGCTGCGTCTGTGCCAACATTGCGTCCATACTCGTGCTAACCGACCGCGGCTCCGATCCTGAGCACCCTGCCTGCGTCTGCGCCGACGGCTCAGTTATCCGCAAGAGCCGCGCCTTCCGTGAGGCACTCGATGAATTCATGCAGAGCTTTATCACCGATGGTCTGGGCCGCTACGCGGTCATCTGGTCAACCGAGAACGCCACCATGCTCGGCTCGGCAGCCGCCGCGCTGCTGAACGGCTGAAAAGGATACATACACATCAGGAGGAACTACAATGTCGCTTGAACTCGGAATCAAAGGCAGCTCCAGCTGCACCGTCACCCAAGACCTCACCGCCAAGGCCCTGCGTTCCGGCGGGCTTGACGTGTTCGCCACACCCATCATGATAGCACTCATGGAAGAGGCCTCTCTGGTCTCCGTGCGCCCCTACCTCGAGCCGGGTATGGACACCGTCGGCACCCATCTCGACGTCTCCCACCTCTCCCCCACCCCCGTAGGCATGAAGGTCACGGCTGAGAGCGAGCTTGTCGAGATAGACCGCCGCCGCCTCGTCTTTGCCGTCAAGGCTTACGACGAGTCTGGCCTCATCGGCGAAGGCACGCACGAGCGCTTCATCGTCGATATGGACAAGTTCACCGCAAAGTGCGAGGCTAAGCTGGCGAAGTAAATCCACAAAAGCAAAAGGCCCGTCCCACGTGGGACGGGCCTTTTTTTATTTCACTTTCTCGGCCAGTGCCTTATCGGGGGCGGCCATGATGGTCTCGTAGTTGGTGTAGATGACCTTGCCGGGGAGGGCACCGGAGGGTTTTTTGACGTTACGGGCCATGGTGTAGTCGACCGGCACCTTGCCGCTCTCGCGCGCCTGGGAGAAGTACGCCGCGAGGGACGCCGCCTCCTCGATGGTCCGGTCATCCGGGCGCGTATCCTCGGCGCGGATGATGACGTGGGAGCCGTGCACCTTCTGGACGTGCAGCCAGATATCCGTCCGCCGCGCGGTCTTGAGCGTCAGCTCGTCATTCTGCGCGTTGGAGCGGCCTATGAGTATCTCGTAGCCCGTGGAGGAGACACAGCGCATTGGGCCGAGCGGCTTTATCTTCCGTTCCTTGCCGCCCTTCGGCGCGCGCAGCACGCCTGCCGCCGTGAGCTCGCGGCGTATCTCCGCGACCTCCTTCTCGCTCGAGACGCGGCTGAGGCTGTCGAGCGTGCTCTCGAGGTAGTCTAACATGGCCTCGCCCTCGGCTATCAGCTTTGTGAGGTGCTGCTCCGCGGCGGCTGCCTTTTTATATTCCTTATAGGCCGCGGCGGCGTTCTGCTGCGGCGTTTTCATGGGGTCGAGCGCTATCTCCACCGTCGGGCAGCCCTCGGCGTAATAGTCCTCGCACACGAGCTTCCGCGCGCCCTTTTCCGCTCGCCACAGGTTCGCAGTTATGAGGTCGCCGCGCTTCCTCAGCGTCTCTCTGTCCGCAGTTTTGGCAAGTTCCGTGCGCTGCTGTGAGAGCTTTCGTGCCTGGCGGTCCCGCAATGTCTTGACCGTCTTGGTCGTGTCGTGCGATACACGGCGCATGCGCTCCGCGCGCTCGCGGCCGGAATAGAACTCGTCGAGCAGGTCGGAAAAGCTCCCTCGCGGCTCGCACTTCATCGCGGCGCCGTACTGCGTTATGCGCATGAAGGAGAAGTCCCGCGGCTCGCCATCCTCGGTGAGCATATAGGGCGTCAGCTCCCCGGCCTGGACGCTCTCGGCAAAGGCGTCCGCCGCGGCGGCGAGGTCGCCGCCCTCCCCCGCGCGGTGAGCAATCTCGCGCGCAATGAGCGGCGAGAGGCCCGAGAAGGCGTCCTGGAGGCGTTTGTCGCCCGGTTTGTCGTCGGGGGTGTTCTCTATCGCCGCGCGGCGCTCGGAGGCGCTGAGGACGAGCAGATTAGGCTTGGCGGGCTTTGGCGGCAGGCGGTAGAGCATACCCGGCAGCAGCCGCCGGTAGGCGTCCTCCCCGAAGTCCGCGCGGCGCAGGCAGTCTATGATGACGCCGTCCGCGTCCGCGAGGATGAGGTTCGACGATCGGCCCATCAGCTCCGCGATGAGGCTTTTTTTCGTCTCCACGCCAAGCTCGTCCCGGGCTGTGAGCTCTAGGACGGCCATGCGCTCGTTCTCGGGCTGAGTTATGCGCTCTATCCTCGCGCCGACGAGGTGCTTGCGCAGCAGCATGCAGAACATCGGCGGCGTCTCCGGGTTCTCATAGCGCCCGGCGGTGAAATGCAGCCGAGCCATGCCTACACCCGCGGAGATGAGGAGCTTCTTCGCTCCCTGCCTCGTATACAGCGAAAGGAGCAGCAGGTCCCTTGCGGGCTGCTGCACCTTGTCTATGTGAGCGCCCTCAAGCTGGGGCGCAAGTTCATTTACAAGTGCCGTGAGGCACACTGCGTCAAGCGGCATCGTAGTCCTCCGTGATATATCCGAACAGCTCCCGCGCGCGCTCATGCTCGCCGCGGAGCCAGAGCCAGCCGAACACCGCCTCCACGGCTGTTGCCGCGTGGTACTGCCCCGGCGTGGAGCCGTGGGGCACGGTGTTGACATGGCTGTTGCGGCCGCGGCGGTACACGTCGTGCTCGGCCTCGGTGAGGTGCGGCAGTATGACCGCCGCCGCCTTCGCCTGGGCTGTGGCCTTGACGCGCGCCACGGTCTCCCGATGGAGCTGCAAAGCCGTCGCCACGCCGCGCTCAGCCAGCAGCGTCCGCACCAGCAGCTCATACACCGCGTCGCCCACATGCGCGAGGGCGAGTATGCTCAGTTTTCCCAGTTCTGCGTCCGTCATGTCACTCCGTGTCCATGTCGGAGTCCGTGCCGAACTCCATCTCTGTCTGGAAGCGCTCAGTCGGCGCGGCGCCGTTCATGAGCTGCATCTCCTGCCACTGCTGCTTAGTTATGAGCACCTGCCTCGGCTTGGAGCCCTCAAAGGGCCCGACGATGCCGAGCTGCTCCATCTGGTCCACCAGCCGCGCCGCGCGCGAATAGCCCAGCTTCAGCCTGCGCTGGAGCATGGAGACGCTCGCCTGCTTGGTCTCGAAGATGACGTCCACCGCCTGGGGCAGCAGCTCGTCGAACTGCGACTTCGCCTGCGGCTCCTCGGCCTCGCCGCCCTTAGCGGAGCCGTTCGCGGGCTTGTCCTCCGCGGCCTTTTCGATCTGCTCGAGGATGTCCTCGGAGTACTCGGGCGCGGAGCTGCGCTTTATGAAGTCAATGACGTCCTCGCGCTCCTCGTCGGAGACGTAGGCGCCCTGCACGCGCATGGGCTTGCCGCTGCCAAGCGGTGAATACAGCATGTCGCCCATGCCTATGAGTTTTTCAGCGCCAGCGGTGTCGAGTATGATGCGCGACTCCATCGCGCTGGAGACAGCGAAGGCAATGCGGCTGGGGATGTTGGCCTTCATGAGGCCGGTAATGACGTCGGCGGAGGGCCTCTGCGTGGCGATTATGAGGTGCATGCCCGCGGCGCGGCCCATCTGAGCCACGCGGCAGATGCTCTCCTCCACGTCCTTGGAGGCCACGAGCATGAGGTCTGCCAGCTCGTCCACAACTATGACGACCTGCGGCATGGTCTCCGCGCCCTGCTTCTTCTGATGGGCGTTATAGCCCGCGAGGTCGCGCACGCCCACCTCGGAAAAGAGGCGGTAGCGCTTGAGCATCTCGACCACGGCCCACTGCAGAGCGCCGGCGGCCTTTTTCGGGTCGGTGACAACGGGGACATAGAGGTGCGGGATGCCGTTATAGATGCCGAGCTCGACCATCTTGGGGTCTATCATGATGAGCCTTACCTGCTCCGGCGTGGACTTATACAGCAGGCTCAACAGCAGCGAGTTGAGGCAGACGGATTTGCCGGAGCCGGTGGTGCCTGCGATGAGCATGTGCGGCAGCTTTGCGATGTTGCCGACGACGCACTCGCCGCTTATGTCCTTGCCGATGGCGAAAGACAGGCTCGAGGGCGCGTCTTTGAAGGCCGGAGAGTCGATGATGTCGCGCAGATAGACGATGCTGACTATCTTGTTCGGCACCTCTACGCCGACGGTGGATATCTTGTCCGGGATGGGAGCTATGCGGACGTTCATGACGCCCAGCGAAAGCGCGAGGTCGCTGGAGAGGTTGGTGAGCTTAGTGAGCTTTACTCCTGCGTCGAGCTCAAGGTCATAGCGCGTGACCGTGGGTCCGCGCGTGACGCCGACTATGTTCGCCGCGACGCCGAAGCTGTGCAGCGTGGTCTCCAGCCTATCGCGGATGAGGGCAATCTCGTCACGGCCGTCGACAGCGGCAGTCGTGCCCTTGCGCAGGAGGTCTATGGGTGGGAACTCATATTCAGGCGTCGTGGAAGCGGCGTTTTCTATCTCGGCTGTGACGGCCGCTGTCTCGGCCGCGACCTCAGCGCGGCTGGGCTTGGCAGGCTCCGCGGGCTTTACAGGCTGCGCGGCGGGCACGTCCACGGGCGCGAAGGCGGGCTCGTCGAGCGGCTGCTCAAAATCAAATATCGGCTCCGGAGCGGGCGCGGGCTTCTTCTCAGGCTTGGCGCGGCGGGTCCCCGCCTCCTCCTCTGTGAAGTAACTGACCTTCACACCGCCGTAGTCCACATCCTCGTCTGGCTCGTCGTCCACAGGTATGTCGATGACGCGGTTCTTGGGCTTTTTGGCGGGCTTTGCCGACTCCTTGGCCTCCTTGCGGGGCGCGCTGACGCGCTCCGGCTCAGGCTCCGGCTCGTACTCGTACTCCGCGCGCTCGCGGCCCGAGAGCCAGCGTGCGACCTTGCCGATGCTGAGGTTCACGGAGTACATGAGGAAGAACAGGAAAAGCGCCAGCAGCAGTGGGAAGGCCCCGTAGACACTGAACATGGACTCCAGCGCCATGGAGAGCAGCCCCGCGATGAGGCCGCCGCCCTGCATGAGCTTTCCTTCTGCATACAGTCCCTTGACCAGCTCGCCGAAGCTGCCGCCCAGCTCCAGGGCAGTGCGAGAAAACAGCAGATGCGCCATAGCGCCCATGATGATAGGCAGCATGACGCAGCAAAACAGCCTGAATGCCACGGGCCGGCCGCGGTGGAAGGCGAGGGTTATGGCCGCAAGCAGCAGCGCGGGCGGGAACAGATAAAAGCCCCAGCCCAGCAGGCCCTTTATGAAGCCGCAGAAGAAGTCAATGAACCAGCCGTCAACGTCAAAATAGCCGATAAAGGAGAAAATGGCCAGAAAGGCGCAAACGGCCGCGCCGACTTCCCTCCTGATGGGCTTCGGCGCGTTTTTCGCGGTCTTGGAGCTGCTCCTCGCGGCGGTCTGGCTCTTTTTGGCCGTGCCGCCGCTTTTCTTGGCAGTGCCCGAAGAGCCGGAGCTCTTGCGGCTGCCTGTGGAATTCGCCATGGTGTCAGTCCTTTCAGAAGATGAGGCTGAAGATTATCGTCAGTACGCCGGCGCCCCAGCAGTAGTAGGCGAACCAGCCGAATTTGCTCTTTTTGGCGATGAGCTTCATGAGCGAGATGGCCGCGATGCCGGAGAGCATGGCGGCGAGCATGCCGATGAGGTAGGCCGGGATGAGCGAGGCGTCTATGCTCTCGGAGCCTATGGCCTTGATGAAGCTGAGCAGGTTAGCGCCCAGCACGGCAGGCAGGCTCAGGAGGAAGGAGTATTTCATCGCGAAGTTCCTGTCGAGGCCCGTGGCGATGCCGGCGGTGATGGTGGTGCCGGAGCGGGAGAGGCCGGGGATGGTGGCCACGCACTGGCACAGGCCGAACACGAGCGCGTCGCGGAAGCGCATGTTCTTCTCCGTGCGCTTGCCCGGTGTCATTTTATCCGAAACGAACAGCATGCAGCCCGTCAGCAGCAGCGCGACGCCGATGAAGGGGGTTATGTAGTAGAGCTCCTCCACCTTGTCGTTTATGGGCAGCACGAGAAAGAGCGGCAGCGTGCCGACGACTATCATCATGAAAAGCCGCGCGGCGCCGAGATTTCCCTGCACGGGAGTACCGTCCGCACGGCGTCCGCCGCGCAGCACGATGAACACCTCTCGCACCATGGCTACGATGTCGCCCCAGTAGCAGATGCAGATGGAGATGAGCGTGCCGAGGTGCAACAGCACATCGAAGAACAGGTGATCTTCGCCCGCGGAGAGGGCAAACAGGTTTTGCAGTATGGCAAGGTGGCCAGAGCTCGATATGGGCAGAAACTCCGCTACGCCCTGCACGATACCCAGTAAAATGGCCGAAGAGATGGTCACAAAGCAGTCCTCCAGCTAAGGATTTCGCAGCGCCTGACCGGCGCGCACTGACTAATTATATTAGCACACTTTTTCCAAAAGAACAAGCAGTAGTTGCCACGCGGTAGAGTATAGGAGAATGGGGATCCCCCGGCGGGGACCCCCATTCTCTCTTTGAATCCGCTCAGCAGTAGGCCTGCTTGGCCGCGTAGGCGGCGAGGACGCACTTATAGGTCATATAGCAGTCGTACTTCGCGACTATCTCGAAGGGCGCGTGCATGGAAAGCACGGGCACGCCCGCGTCGATGGTGGCGATGTTGCGGTTGCCCATGTACATGGCCACGGTGCCGCCGCCGCCCTGGTCGACCTTGCCCAGCTCGCACATCTGCCACTGCACGCCGTTCTCGGCGCAGATGCGGCGCATATAGGCCACGAGCTCCGCGGGTGCGTCGTTGGTGCCGGACTTGCCGCGGGCACCGGTGAACTTGTGCAGGCCAACGCCGTAATTGAGGCGCGCGGTGTTCAGCTTCTCGCTGACCTCGGGGTAGTTCGGGTCAAAGGCCGCCGTAACGTCCGCGGAGACGCAGATGCTCTTCGCAAAGCAGTCGCGCAGGTCGACGCCCTGGGTCTTGCACATGTCGCCCACGAACCACTCGAAGGCCTCGCTCTTCATGCCGGACACGCCGTCGGAGCCGGTCTCCTCCTTGTCCGCGAGGATGCACACGCAGGTCTGCTCCGGGTCCTTAACGTCGAAGATGGCCTTGAGCTCGGCGTAGGCGCAGACGCGGTCGTCATGGCCGTAGGCGCCGATGAGGCTGCGGTCGAGGCCGATGTCGCGCACGTCAAAGGCGGGCACGGCGCAGAGCTCTGCGGAGATGAAGTCCTCCTCGGTGATGTCGTAGCGGCTGTTGAGTATGCTCATGACCGCCAGCTTCACGCGGTCGGAGCCCTCGTCGTCGTAGGGGGCCGAGCCGATGAGGATGTTCAGGCCCTCGCCCGTCACGCCCTCGGACATGCTCTTCTTCATCTGGTCGGCGGCCAGGTGCGGCAGCAGGTCGCTGATGACGAACTGCGGGTCGTCCTTCTCGCGGCCGATGACCACGTCCACAACCTCGCCGTCGGTCTTCACGACGACGCCGTGCAGCTCCAGGGGAATGGCGGTCCACTGGTATTTCTTGATGCCACCGTAGTAGTGGGTCTTGAAGAAGGCCATTTCGTTGTCCTCATACAGCGGGGTCTGCTTGAGGTCAAGCCTCGGCGCGTCGACGTGCGCGGCGGCGACGACAGCGCCCTCGGAGAGCGGCTTCTTGCCCGCGACGGCCAGCATCAGAGCCTTGCCGCGATTGTTGAACCAGACTTTGTCACCGGCCTTGAGGCTCATACCGGGCTTGTACTCCACAAAGCCCTCGCGCTCGGCCAGCCTTATGGCGTTGGTCACGGCCTCGCGCTCCGTGCGGGAGTCGTTCAGATAGGCCTTGTAGCCCTCGCAGTAGTCCTCCATCGCGGCGCGCGCGGCGGCGTCCATACTGTCATAGCCGTTCTTCTTCTCATAGAAGAGTTCCTTGCGGTAGTCCTTCTTTTCTTCCATCGTTTATTACCTCCGTGAAAGCGGCCGTGCATTTGGCCGCAAATTCTGCTTTTGTACCGCTGTTTTCAAGTATTCCCGTGCAGCGCTCTATGTAGTATTCGTCGCTCTGCTGTGCGTCTATGCGCAGCCGCGCATAGTCCCGTGAAATGCCCTCGCGGGCCATTATGCGCTCCTCGCGCACCTCCCTCGGGGCTATGACGCCGAAGGTCTCCGTGCAGAGCAGATTAGCTCCGCTCTCGAAGAGGGCTATGGCGTCTATCGCGGCGAGCTTGCCGCCGGACATGGCGAAGTCGCGCAGGCGGCGTTTGACCTCCTCATTAACAAAGCCGTGGGTGATGGCGTTGAGCTCACTGAGCGCCGCGGCGTCGCTGAACACCACCGCGCCGAGCTTTTTCCTATCGAGCTTCCCGTCCGCGCCGTACACGCTGCCGAAGCGGCGCTCCAGCGCCTCGCGGAGCTCGCTGCTCGTCTCCGTGAGCTCGTGATACACCTCGTCGCAGTCGAGGCAGAGCGCGCCCATGCCGCGCAGGACCTCCAGCGCCGTGGTCTTGCCCGTGCCGGTGCCGCCGGTGAGGCCGATTATGCGCATGTGCTCGCCCAGGGCTGCGGCTATGTCCCTCTCGGGCAGGGCGCCCTGACGGAGTATGCGGTAGGGCGCGTGCGTGAGGTCGATTATCGTGCTCTCGCGGCCTAGGCCGCACTCGCCGCCGTCAATTACGGCCTCGATCTTACCGTCAAAGTAGCCGAGCACCTGCTGCGCCGTCTTTGGGCTCGGCTCGCCCGAGGGGTTGGCCGAGGGCGCGGCGAGGGGCAGGGCGCACTCGCGCAGCAAGCGGAGCGTCAGCGGGTGGTCGGGGCATCTCAGGCCCACGGTGTGCCCGCCCGCGAGCACCACGCTGGGTATCTCCTCCCTTGCGGGCAGCACGATGGTCAGCGGCCCCGGCCAGAAGCGCCCGGCGAGCACCCTTGCGGCCTCCGGCACCTCGGTGCAGCACTTTTCAAAGGCCTCCGGCCCCGGCACCATCAGCGACAGGGGCTTGACCTCCGGGCGGCCCTTGACCTCGTAGATGCGCTCCACGGCGGTCTCGTTGAAGCCGCTGCCCGCGAGGCCGTACACCGTCTCGGTCGGCACGGCGACAAGCGCGCCCTGCCTTATGAGCTCGGCGGCCTCGGTGATGTTTTCTGTTATGACTTTGGTTTTCATAGTTCCTCCGCCTGCTGTTTCAGGCGCTCCGCGCGGTCGGCGGCGATGAGCGCATCTATGAGCTCGTCAAGCGCACCGTCCATTATCTGGTCTATCTTGTAGAGCGTGAGGCCGATGCGATGGTCCGTCACGCGGCCCTGCGGGAAGTTGTAGGTGCGTATGCGCTCATTGCGCATGCCGGTGCCGACCTGGCTGCGGCGTTCGGCGGCTATGGCCTCCGCTTGCTTGCGGGCCTCGGCCTCGTAGAGCCGCGAGGCGAGTATTTTCATGGCCCGGTCGCGGTTTTTGTACTGGCTGCGCTCGTCCTGGCACTCGACCACCGTGCCGGTGGGGATGTGCGTTATGCGGATGGCACTCTCGGTCTTGTTGACGTGCTGGCCGCCCGCGCCGGAGGAGCGGAAGGTGTCAATCTGCAGGTCGGCGGGGTTTATCTGGAACTCCACCTCGTCCACCTCGGGCAGCACGGCAACGGTGACGGTGCTGGTGTGGATGCGGCCGCCGGCCACGGTCTCCGGCACGCGCTGGACGCGGTGGACGCCGGACTCGTACTTGAGGCGCGAATATGCGCCCGAGCCCTCGACGACGAAGCTGATCTCCTTGATGCCGCCGAGCTCCGTATCGTTCACGTTGGCAACCTCGGTCTTCCAGCGCCGCGATTCGGCATACATGGAGTACATGCGGTAGAGGCTCGAGGCGAAGAGCGCGGACTCCTCCCCGCCGACGCCGGCGCGTATCTCGATGATGACGTTTTTGCCGTCGTTGGGGTCACCCGGGAGCATGAGCAGCTTTATCTCCTCTTCCAGCTCGTCCATGCGGGCCTTGGCCGCGTCGAATTCCTCCTTGGCGAGCTCGCCCATTTCGGGGTCGGAGAGCAGCTCCTTCGCGCTCTCCATATCGGCCTCGCATCTGAGGTACTCGCGGCAGGCATTGGCCAGGGGCGCTAGCTCCTTCTGCTCCTTGGCGAGCTTGGCGTAGGCCTCGGCGTCGGAGTAATACTCCGGCTGGGCCATCTTCCGCTCCAGCTCCTCGTATTTTGCCTCTATGTCCCTGAGCTTATCGAGCATCCGCATTTCTCCTTCTCAGTTCATGCAAGCTATATTTATATCACACACGCGCGCCTTTGTAAACGGGACGCCTCACCTCTGCCGGGGCAGGGCTAGTGCGGCTATGACGGTGCAGACGGTTATGCAGAGCATGGCAGCCTGCGCACCGGAAGCCGCTATCACCGCGCCCATCGCCGTGGGCGATATCATAGACGCCAGCGAAACGCCGAACACCACGATGGACGTGGCAGAGGCCGTGCGCTGCGGAAAGGCGTCGCAGCAGATTATGACCAGTGTCGGCACGGTGGCGCCCTGGAGCAGACCCATTATGCCAGTGATAAGGGCGGCGGCCCAGTCCGGCATAGGCACCAGCAGGAACACCAGAAACAGCACAGCCGAGCTCAGCAGCGCGCCGCGGTAAAAGCGCCGCGGCCCTATCTTGGCATACACCAGCGGTGAGAGAAGCCGCATTATCAGAGCGCCGAGGAAAAACACCGTCACCATCAGCCCGGCAGACGTGAAGTCGTAGCCTCGGACCTCGGAGCAGTAGCGCGGCAGCCAGGTCGTCATGCCGTTTTGGAAGCAGAGGTTCATGAAGGCCGAGAGCAGGAATATCCATGCTCTGCCTTCGCAGAAGATCTCCGCAGGATTCTGCCTCGCGCGGCGGCGTATTGCAGTCAGGTCTGCATACGGCGTTTCGGGTACTATGCCCCTGCCCGCCGCCGCCAGCAGCACGCCCACAAGCACGGCGGCTATGCCTATCAGCAAATAGGGCCGCGCGAAGCTCTCGGGCAGCTCCGGCGTCACCAGCGCCGTGACGAACACGGGCGCTATCATGGCCCCGCCGCCGTAGAAGGCGTGGGCATAGGGCAGGACGCGGTTCTTGCCCTCCCGGAACACGTCCGCTATCAGACTGTTCGTCAGCAGGTCCACGCTGATATAGCCCACGCCGCCCGCGAGCGCAAAGCCGAGCATCATGGCATATGCGCCCGGAGCGATGTCAGGTATCAGCCCCGTGCAGAGCGAGGCCGCGCCAAGAAGCACCAGTCCCGCCGCAAGGGCATATATCTTGTTGAGTCTTTCGCCGAAAAGGCCCAGTACAACAGCCGCCGCGAGACAGCCGAAGGACTGCACTGTCAAAATAGCGCCGTTTTTGACCTCGTCTATGCCGAAATAGGCCATAGTGGCCTCGGCGTTTGTGCCGAAGCCGTTGCAGTACATGCCGTATAGCGCAAAGCCCGCGCAGCACAGCGCGAACAGCAGAGCCCGGCCCCGCGTCATGAGCCGCGGGGCCGCTTTTGCCTGCGGCGCATTTCCCTGTCCGGTCTTATCGGGCACGGAGAGCGCCTCCTTTCAGAACAAGCTCCGGCCGCGGACGAACTTGTGCTCAATGTCGCGGTCGTCGGAGAGATATATCGTGCGTTCCAGCCTCGTGGGGATGTCGCTCTCCCCCGGCGGGCTGTAGCGGCGATCGTCAATTACTATGGCGTCGAACTCCTTGCCGGGCAGGAAGCTGCCTGTGTTGAAAAGCTCCCCGCCGCCGGCGGTGCCGAGGTGGAAGGCCTCCGGCGCGCTCAGCGCCTTCAGGCTCTCGTCCACCAGCCTCCAACGGAGCTTGGAAACCTGTATGGCGTCTGCCATGGCACGGAAAATACTCGTCACGGTCCCGCCCGCCACGTCGCTGCCGAGGCCGGTCCTCAGACTCATGTCGAGGAAGCGGCGCACAGGGGCTATGCCGCTCGAAACGTTCATATTGGACGCCGGGCAGTGCGCAATATACACTCCCCGCTCGCGTATGAGCTCAAGCTCCGGCTCCTCCGAGAGCACACAGTGGGCCATGACCGTCGGCCCGCCCTCGCCGCCGAAAAGGCCGAAGCGGTCATAGGCATCGCCGTAGAAGGCGCTCTCAGGGCAGAGGGAGCGCACGAGCTCGACCTCTCCCATGTTCTCGGAGAGGTGCGACTGCAAGGCGAGTCCGCGCTCGCGCCTTATCCCGCCCAGGGCGCGCAGCAGCGCATCAGAGCACGAGGGTATGAATCTTGGCGTCAGCATCGGCGTCGTGCGCTCATAGCGTCCCTCGGCGGCCTCCAGCCAGTGCAGCACGGAAGAGACGGCGCTCTCCGCGTCGCTCTCGCGCAGCCCATCCGGGGCGTTCCTGTCCATGCTCACCTTGCCCACCATGGTAACAAGGCCGCTCGCCTCCAGCTGGTCCATGAGCAGCAGCGTGGCCTCGGCGTGTGCCGTTGCGAACACGCATGCGCGGGTGTTCGGGCCGCGGCGAACATCCTCCACGAAGCGGCGGTAGGCCTCATCCGCGTACTCGAGGTCCGCAAAGCGGCTCTCCTCCGGGAAGGCGTAGGCATTGAGCCAGTCAAGCAGCTCGACGTCCATGCCGGTGCCGCGGTAGGCGAACTGCGAGGCGTGGACGTGCAGGTCAACAAGTCCGGGCAGAACGAGCTTTCCCGTGCAGTCTATGACCGGCAGACCCGACCAACGCTCGGGCAGCTCGCGGAAAATACCGGCGGAGTGCCCGTCCTCACAGATGAGGAAGGCTCCGCCGGCACATTCCAGCTTACCCGGGGCAAGGCTGTGGCAGATGTCGCCCTTTATGATAAAGCTGTTTTCAGGCATCATGTTTAACTCCTTTGCTCTGCGCCGAGGGAATGAATTTGAGGCTGTGCAGGCCGAATCTTTGCACGAGGTAATCCCTGTTGCAGCCGTGCTGGCCGACGTACTGGCTCATGAGCCGTGCGGGCACCTCAAGCACCGCATCCGCGCCCACGGGAGTTCCTTCGAGCAGCTTTTCGGCCTTATCGCGCGCTATGCGCGAGCGCACTAGCTCGCCCAGCGCCGGGTGATAGGCCCCGCCCACGGCGTCGCCGCCGGAGAGGTCCTCCGTCGGGTTCAGGCCCAGGCGTATTACGGGTATGCCTGCCGCCTCGAATATGGGCAATATGCGCGCGCAGACGCGCACGGCGTCCTCCACCGTGTGCTCGGCATATTTTCCCGCACGCCAGAGGTCACAGAGCGCCGTGTCGCGCACTATAACCGTCGGATACACCCTCACGCCGTCAGGTTCCAGGGCGGCTATGCGCCTCGCGCTCTCGACGTCGGACTCGTCGTCCGAGCCGGGCAGACCGGTCATCATCTGCAGAATAAGACGGAAGCCCGCAGCCTTCACGGCGCGGGAAGCCGCTTCCACATCCTCGGCCGTGTGTCCACGTCCGGAGAGAGCCAGGACGCGCTCGGACATAGACTGCGCGCCGAGCTCCACCGTCTCCACGCCGTAGCGGCGCAGGCGGTTGAGGACGGCTCCGTCTATGGCGTCCGGCCGCGTGGAAAGGCGTATGGCGCTTATGACACCGCTCTCGAGATACGGCTTCGCCGCGCCCAGCAGTGCCTCCTGCTCGGCGTCCGGTATGGCCGTGAACGAGCCGCCGTAAAACGCAAGCTGCCGCCGCGTCCCCTCAGGGGTCACGCCGGCGGCGTTTTCTATCGCCCTCGCGACGTCCTCCGGGCGCGCGGGGACAAGGCTGCCCGAGATGCGTCTCTGATTGCAGAACACGCAGTCGTTCGGGCAGCCCAGATGCGGCACGAACACGGGTATTATGCTCTCCCGCGCGCTCAAGCCTTCAGCGCCTCCAGCGCGGCTCGGGCAGCGGACTGCTCGGCCTCCTTCTTGGTCCTGCCGGAGCCGGAACCTATGGGCTTGCCGTTCAGGCAGACCTCGGAGGTGAACACCTTGTCGTGGTCAGGTCCGGACTCACCCAGCAGTACGTAGCTCAGGCTCTGGCCGCTCTTGCGCTGCACCAGCTCCTGAAGTTCAGTCTTGTAATCGCCGAGCAGCAGGGACGGACTGCCGGATTCGAGGCTGGAAAGTATGTGCCGCTCTATAAAGCCGCGCGCCGTTTCCATCCCGCCGTCAAGGTAGAGCGCCGCAATGACGGCCTCCACCGCGTCGGCGAGTATTGAGGCGCGCTGACGCCCGCCGGTGTGCTCCTCGCCCCGGCCGAGGCGGATGTAATCGCCCAGACCCAGCTCCGAGGCCACGGCATGCAGGCTCTCCTCACACACGAGGCGCGCCCTCAGGCGGGTCATCCGGCCCTCAGGCATATCGGGGAAGCGCCTGAACAACGCGTCGGCCACGACCATGCCCAGCACGGAGTCGCCCAGGAACTCAAGCCGCTCATTGCACTCGCAGCCGGAGGCGCGGCTCTCGTTGGCATAGGAGCTGTGCGTCAGCGCGGTCACCAGGAGCGCCCTGTCAGCAAAGCGGTGACAGAGCTTTTCCTCGAAGGCTTCCATCAGTTGCCCGATGCGCGCTCGACATAGTCGACCAGGTCGCCTATGGTCTTGATGGCCTTGAGGTCGTCCTCGGAGATCTCGCCAAGGCCGAACTCGTCCTCGATGGTCATGCTGAGCTCGACAACGTCCAGGGAGTCGGCGTTCAGGTCGTCCACAAAGTTGGTCTCACGTGAGAGGCTTTCCTCGTCGACGCCGAACTGCTCAGCAACGTATCCGATGATTTTTTCGCTGGTCATGTTCCTCATTCCTCCGTTTTTGCCGCGCCTGCGGGCAGACGCATGTAGTCAATATTTTTCTCTATTTCTTCAATAACGCCGGCGCGCGCAAACTGCACCGCCTGACGTATCGCACTGAATATGGCCTCGTCATTCGACGAACCGTGGGCCTTGATGACCGGCTTCGAGATGCCGAGCAGCGCCGTGCCGCCGATCTTGTTGACATCCATCATGTCCTTGAGGCCCATGAAATCTTTCTTAAGTACAAGCGCCGCGAGCTTGTTCTTGGTGGTGCTGTAAAACAGGGACTTGAGCTGCGTCATAA
>X96_European_Hare__coassemble_661_pt1 | contig 31953 bp, 33 predicted proteins | sample X96_European_Hare__metabat2_high_PE_013 | metagenome-assembled genome bin X96_European_Hare
TCTGCTTGATGTTGCCCTCGGTGGTGTCGAAGTGGCCGTTGGAGGGGATGGTGAACACCTTGCCCGGGTGACGCGCGGAGAGGATGTTCCGCACTATCTCCATCAGCACCGACTCGGCCGCGCGGCCCTGCTGGATGATGAAGGTGTTGGGCCGCTCCATCTGTGCTGCGCCGCCGTTGAAAAGCCCGCCCTCGTATTCGCAGAGGTAGAGCTCGTCCATCATCTTTTCCACGTCACGGCAGTCGGTGCGGACGAGGTCGATGGATCTTTTCCAGTTCTTTTCGCCGCCGCGCTCGAATATGTCGCGGAAGGTGTCCAGGAGGACGTAATAGCCGGTGTTGCGGCCATAGGCCTCGTCGCCAAGGAAGAGCGCGGCCCACTGATGGTTGGTCATGGCGGTGGTGCCGGAGTCCGACAGCATGTCCACCGTCAGCATCCCGGACGGGAATGCGAATTCGTTGTAGTGTGTGGCTTTCAGGGCCCGCTCGCGCTGCTCCACGGTGACGGTGGGCAGGTCACGGACTGCAAAGGCACAGTGGCGCGGGGTTGGGACGTTAAGCGGATACTCTTTCATAGACATTCTACCTCCATGTTTTGGCGTTGAACACCCTAAGATTTGGAGATACCCCGGTCACCGGCGGACACCGGCTGGCGGACGGTACGCCTTTCGCGGCCTTTCCCAAAAGACCGGGGGACTTTTTGTCCCTTTAATATTATAAGGGAAAAACACCCTGCTGTAATTGTTTGAGGGTACAATGGAGCAAGGAAAAATCTGTACCGAGAGACAAGTGATTTTGTGCAAGGCTGGTTAAAGTGCTTGCAAAGAATGGTAATGTTTTGTATATTATAGTAAAGAACCTGCCAAGTAAGGGACAGAGAGACAGGGGGGCGGCTAGTATGACCATGAGCGATGTTATGAAGTTACCATGCATGGTTGGCGCAGAGGTGGTTGCCGGCCGGGGCGGGCTGAACTATCCGGTTGAGTCAGTGAACGTTCTGGAGTACGGCTGGCCTACGGAGGTGCTCAACCGCTTTTTCCGGGACAACACTTTTGACGGCAACGAGCTGCTGATCTCTGCTCTGGCTTCCGTCGCAGACGACGTAGACGCCCAGTGTGAAAATATCCGCCGATATCACGCCGTGGGAGCTGTTGGGTTGGTGCTGTACTATGTAGGTATCATTGTGCCGGAGATAGACCAAAGACTTCTGGACCTCTGCGACGAGTTGGACTTCCCACTGATCTGCATGCCGCCCGGACAGACGAACCTGAGATACAGCGAGACTATCCGGGAGGTCCTGTTTGAGGTATATAGGGAGCAGCAGAGAGAGCAGTTCTTTGTCAGCACGCTGCTGGACCGCATCTCCGGGCTTCCTGCCCAGCAGCGCAGCATGGAAACGATGCTGAAGATGCTCAGCGAGCATCTTCGCGTTTCGGTAATACTGACAGAGCAGCGCAGGGAACTGAACACAGTGGTATTCTGGCCCCGCTCCCTGGGAACGGTGATTGCCGATCAGCTGCCGGGCTGGCTCAGAGAGCTAGGAAGCGGAAATAAGTGCAAGGTGCCTTTGGGAGACGGCGAAGGGTACCTTCAGAGATGCCCGTATCTGCTGGGAGATTCCGATAATCTGCGGTTGTTTATCCTCAAATATAGGGAACCATTGCCGGAGGACACTCTGTGGCAGGCCAGCGAATGTGTGCGGCTTTTTATACACATCTGGAACAAAAACCATGGGGAGTTTGTCATTTCAGAGCTGGTTCGGGCTATCATTAACGACGAGCCGGTGCACAAGCAGAGACTGGCCCAACTGTTCAAGGTCCGAATCCAGGACCTGAACCAGATGTGGCTGTTCATCCCGCGACAGGAGCAGGCGGGGCATGACGAACAGCTTCTGCGCGAATGCACCGACTATTTCTCCACTTTTTCTGACCCGGTGCTGGTCAGCTATTACGAAGAAACGCTTGTAGTCTTCATTCACGCCCACCAGAACGGTAAATTTGTCGAGGGTGAGCTGCTCTGCTCAAGCGAACAATATGAGAGTATCCGCCAGCGATATGAAATCGTCTGTTGTGACTGCCTGAACGACAGCTCGGATGCCCGTCAGGCATATCTGGTCAGCATGGCCCAATGGCGGACTGCCAGGCGCATCTATCCGAGGGCCGGAGTGCTGCGGACGGAGGACATGATGTTCGCTCAGCTCTGCCAGGAGATCATGGCAAACCGGGATAACCTGGACCAGTATCTGCGCATACTCTCCTGCCTCAGGAACGCCAACGCCGAGCTGATAACCACTCTGACCGTATATCTGCTCGACTCAGGCTCAAGCATGGCGGAAACCGCCCGACTGCTGTATGTACACCTGAATACCGTGAAGTACAGGCTGCGGCAGGTCCAGGAACTGACCGGCTTTTCTCCGACCCAGTTGCCCGGCGCCTATTCTCTGTACATAGCGGCAGCAATCAATCGAATATCCGGGGAAGACCCATGAACTAACAATCTGCTGAAGGCCCGCTTGTCCTGTTCGGATAAGCGGGCCTGTTCTTTTTTTGTCTGAACGGACAATTACAAAACATACAATGCAGTCTAAAATAATGACGTAGGATTTGTGCAAATCGCATGGTGCACAAGAATAACTGTTTAATGGGAGGGAAAGGAAAATGGCAAAGAAAACGATTGAAACCTCTGGTCTCGGTGAGCTCCGGGCGGAGGAACGCAAAAGCTGGCTCAGCATAGCCTTCATATGGTCCGGAGGTGTCTGCTGTGTCCCGGCGCTTATGGTGGGCGCAGGCATCACCATGGGTCTGACCTTCGGCCAGGCCGCTCTGGCCATGTGCATCGGCTACGGCATATGTGTGCTGCTGATGATATTGATGAGCATTCTCTCCGCTGATAAAGGCATTCCCACTGTGGTGGCGGCGTCCGGCGCCTTTGGAAAGATAGGCTCAGGCTATGTGGTATCCTTTATCATCGCATTCTGCTATATCTGCTGGTTCGGTTTTCAGGCCGTCATCTGCGGCGAGGCTTTTGCGGCCATCCTCAACCTTCTTGGTATTCCCATATCCGGCGTGGTCTCGACTATCCTGTGGGGCCTGGTCATGTGCATTACGGCCGTGGTAGGCATCAACTGGATTAAAATACTGAACCTGATATCCGTGCCTGCGCTGATAATCATCCTGGTATACGCCATGATCGTGGTGTTCCAAGACTCGGAGTCTGTGGCGGCAATCTCAAACTATACCCCAGCTACCAACACCAGCATGGTGGTGGCAATCGGCTCCGCGGTGGGCGGTTTTGCAACAGGCAGCGTGCTTTCCGGCGACGTGACCCGTTACTGCAAAAACCGTCGGGATGTTATCCTCTCCAGCGTCATCGGCGTCATCCCCATGGGCGTCGGCACAATGCTCGTGGGCGGCGTGCTGGCCATACACTCCGGCTCTGTTGGTATGGACACCACCAGCATCGTCAACATGCTCTCCAGCATCGGTTCCCCCGTCCTCGGATTGCTGGTGCTCGTGCTGGCAACTTGGACGACCAACGTTTCCAACGCATATTCCGCCGGCTTTGCGCTGCTGAGCCTTACTCGTGCCAAAGATGAAAAGCGGGCTTTCTTCACCCTGCTGGCAGGCGTTCTGGGTACGGCGCTGGCGGTGCTTGGAATCACCAACTACTTCAATAACTTCCTGAACATACTCGCGGCCTTCATCCCGCCGGTGGCCGGCGTCGTCATCGTGGACTACTTTGTTGTCAACAAGGCGAATCCTGCTACCTGGAAGCCCACGCCGGGCGTGAATATTGCGGGCATACTCTCGTGGATCGCCGGTTCCGTTGTGGCTCTGGCCTTCCCGTCGGTGCTGGTTCCCACGCTCAACGGCATTGTGGTAGCCTGTGTGCTTTACCTCATCCTGTTCCCCCTGATTGGCAAGAAGGCCGCGGCAAAGGGCGCGGACAGCGAGGCAGATGCTGCATAAGAACATACAAAGCGATAACTTATCATGATACAGGAATTTTATTAAGGAGGAACGAACATGAGAAAGCTGTACAAACAGGACATAATCGAGATTCTGTACGGAGCGACGCTGCTGGGCGCAGGCGGCGGCGGCACGCTGGATCTGGGCCTGAAGATGCTCAAAGGGCTTGAGGACTCCGGCGAAGTGATCGAGCTGGATCTGCTGGACCTGGCGGAGATAGGCGACAACGAGTACGCAGCGATGGTGGCCGGCCTCGGCTCCCCCGTGGCCATGCTGGACTCCGACCTGCCCATGTTCGGCCCCGACGCCGTCTATGCGTACCGCGCCTTCCAGACCGCCTTCAAGGCGGAGGGCAAGGAGTGCAAGTACCTCTACTCCGGCGAGATGGGCGGCTTCAACACCTTCATCCCGATGCTGGTGGCCATACTCTCCGACAAGGACCCGGCCAAGCGCATCAAGTTCCTGGACGTTGACAGCAACGGCCGCGCCGTTCCTGAGCTCAACACCACCCTCAACGCCTACTACGGCCATCCCCCCAAGCCCATGGGCCTCGGCAGCCTCAACGGCGACGAGATAATCGTCTACCCCGTAACGGACCACTCCGGCGAGCAGATAGCCAGACAGATGTGCATGCTCTACAAGATGCGCATAGGCTTCGCCACCTGGGGCATGAACAAGGCCGAGATGGAAGAGGCGCTGGACATCGGCTGCGTGACCAAGGCCCAGAACATCGGCAAGGCCATCCTGGCCGCACGTGCGAACGGCACCGACGTCATGGACGAGCTGAAGAAGGCCGTTGAGATCCGCGAGTTCTGCCGCGGCACCATTGAGAAGCTCGACCTCAAGGCCGAGGGCGGCTTCGACTTCGGTACCACCGTCATCCGCGGCGACGACGGGCACCTCTACTACATAGACTTCAAGAACGAGAACCTCATCCTGCGCGACGAGAACGGCAAGACCTGCCTGACCGCGCCCGAGGGCATCGGCACCATCGACCTCGACACCCTCACCCCGCTGACGAATGCGGATACCAAGGTCGGCATGCGTCTCCTGGTCACCATGACCCCCGCGCATCCGCACTGGTGGGACGAGGACCACAAGGCCTACACCTGCTGGCTGCCTGAGCTCGAGCGTGTCGGCATGAAGGGCGATCAGGTTCGCTATTGAGTCGATTTTTATCAAACGGATAAGGAGGAAACCCCATGGGCGTTTTGGCTCAGCTGGAACCCAAAGCGGTGTTCAGCTATTTTGAGACCATCTGCGGCATCCCGCACGGTTCAGGAAACACCGGACCGATCGCTGATTATCTGGTAAAGTTCGCCCAGGACCGGGGCCTTGGGTGGTACCGGGATGAGGCAAACAACGTAGTGCTGACCAAGCCTGCCAGCCCCGGCTATGAGGCGGCGGACACGGTTATCCTCCAGGCCCACACGGATATGGTTTGCGAGAAGGCCCCTGGTGTGGATTTCGACTTTGCCAAGGACGCCATCCGCCTCGTTGTTGAGGAGGATATCATCAGGGCCGACGGCACAACTCTGGGCGCGGATGACGGTATCTCCGTGGCGATGATCCTCGCGCTGCTGGACGACCCGGACCTTAAGCACCCCAAGATCGAGGCGCTGCTCACCAGTGACGAGGAGATAGGGCTAATAGGCGCTTTTGCGTTCGACTGCTCGCATCTGACGGGGCACAAGCTCATAAACCTCGACTCCGAGTACGAGGGTGTGCTCATGTGCAGCTGCGCCGGCGGCGCAAATGCTTATTCCACCATACCTGTCAAGAGGGAAGAGACTGGGCTTCAGCTTGTGGAGCTTAACATAGGCGGCCTGGCGAGCGGCCACTCCGGCGTGGAGATACACAAGGGACGGGCCAATTCCAACGTCCTCATGGGCCGTGTGCTGGGCGCTCTGGGCGAGAAGCTCCCGTACCGGTTGGTCAAGCTGGAGGGCGGCTCCCGCGAGACGGCCATAGCGTCCGCGGCCACAGCGGTCATAGGCGTGGCAGAGGGCGATGCCGAGTTGGCCGTGAAGGTCGTAGAGGACTGCGCCGCTGTGTTCGCGAAGGAATACGCTACTGCTGAGCCGGGCCTGAGCCTTACCGCGAAGGCGCTGGCAGTCGAGACGGTGAATGCCCTGACCGCAGAGAGCACGGCGCTCGTCACGCGGGTGCTGCTTGCCCTGCCGGACAGCGTGCAGGCCATGAGCGTGGATATGCCGGGACTGGTGCAGACCTCGCTGAATTTCGGTATCTTGCAGCTGCGTGACACGGAGCTTTACTGCGCCAACACTGTGCGCAGCTCAATGACCACGCAGAAGCTGTGGATTCTGGATAAGGTCAGCGCCGTCGTGGCTCTGGCCGGAGGAAAGACGGAAATCTCGGGCAGTTACCCTGGCTGGTCGTACAACCCGAACTCCGTTGTCAAAGACACCATCCTGGCTGCATACAAGGACCTCTTCGGCAAGGAAGCAACGGTCGAAGCCGTGCACGCCGGCATAGAGTGCGGCCTCTTCGCCGACAGCATCCCCAATCTCGACTGCGTGTCCATTGGACCGGATATGGCGGACGTGCACACCCCCAGAGAGCACCTGAGTATCCCCTCCACAGCCCGGACCTACCAGCTCCTCAAAGAGGTCCTGGCAAGAAGCAAGTAACCTTTATAATATGCACTTTACGGTGTATTCGATGTCGGCCAACGTGAATTGAATGCACTGCTTTCTCCCAAAAAACTGCCCTCCGGATGTATGTTCGGAGGGCAGTTTTATTCTTCTCAGCGTTCTTGTGGATGGCCATACGGGCTGTATGTATATTTTAATATATAGCAATGCAAAATAACTATTGACGAAAGTCAAAATCGGTCGTATAATGACCAAGGTGCTTTAGCATGAAAAAGGACACGACCGGACATTCGTTTGAGGCGTTTTTCAAGCGCGCGACGAGTCCGCTGGTCGTACTGAGCCTGCTGTCTGAGCGGCCGATGTACGGCTATGAAATCACACAGGAAATGAACCGCAGGAGCGGAGGCAGGTATGCGCTGTCCATACTCTATCCGGTGCTGTACCGGCTGCTGGAGCAGGGGTATATCCGCGAAGACAGAACGGAAGTGGTAGACGGGAGAGCGCGCACTTATTATGCCATCACGCCGGAAGGCGCCGCATATTTCAGCGAGACGTCGAGGGAATACGAGGAGTTGTCGACCGTCTTTTTAAAGCTGCTGAAGGGGGGCGCCGAGGGTGAATAGCGTGGAAAAATACTGCCGCCAGGTTTCCCGGCGGCTGCCCGCGCGCCGCGATACCCGGAGGCGGCTGCTGGATGGCCTTGCCGCAGAGATAGACGAAACGCTGGGCGGGGACTGCTCCATGTCGGAGATAATCGCCGCCTTCGGCCCGCCCGAGCAGGCCGCTGAGGAGCTGCGGCAATATATCGGCCCCGGAGAGGAGACCCGCGTCAGACGTTTCGGGCAGCGCAGCCATCTGGCCATGGTGCTGCTCTGCATTGCGCTTGCCGCGGTAATCTTAGCACTGGTCGCATTGTTTACGCGGAATTACGTAATAATTATTGATAATGATTTAGTAAATTATGAAGAAGGAGTGGTTACAAATGAAACGAGTTATTTGCCTAGCACTGGCGGCAGTGCTGATGCTTTCTACGGGGGTCTGCGCTCTTGCTGACGGCCCGGAGCCCATTTCCACAGAGGTAACATATCTTGACAACGGCTACTACATAGTAACAGAGCTATATGCAGTGCAGACCAGGGCCCAGCAGCTCACGAGCGGGAAAAAGGTACAGACGCTGTATGCTGTCGCTGGAAATGAGGTTTTGACCTTTGAGGTACACGGTACCTTCAAATATAACGGCTCTACCTGCATTGCTACTTTGGCCTCTTACGACTACGATATAATCGAACCGGGCTGGTACCTGAACAGCGGCAATGCTTATTGCGAAGACAATCAGGCCATCGCTCACGGTGTGTTCAAGAACCCGCTGTTCGGAACCATAGACACCACCGTCACCCTCTCCTGCAGCCCGACGGGCGTGCTCTCATAATCGATATTTCTCCCTCCAAATAAAGCCGCCGCGTGACCTCAGTGTCCCGCGGCGGCGTTCTTTTTTTAGTATCCTCTCCGGCCTCCCGGCTGGCCGTAGGTCTCAAAGCGCGCGGCGGCGGCCTTGAGATCCTCCGCGCCGAGCACGCGCGGACTGCCTATGGCGAGCGCCTTGTATTGCAGCTCGGCCACGTATTCGGCGTTCAGCGCCAGGGCAAAGGCCCCCGGCAGGTCCGCGCCGCAGAGCACGATGCCGTGATTTTCAAGCAGCACCGCCCGGCCCTCGCCGCAGACGCGCACGGCCTCCTCCGCCAGCTCCGGCGTTCCGAAGGTGCGGTAGGGCGCGCAGGGCACGCGCTCCACGCCCGAGGCCAGCATGGCGTAGTGCACCGGCTCTATCTCCCGGCCCAGCACGGCGAACACCGTGCAGTACACCGAGTGCGTGTGCACCACCGCGCCCACGTCCGGCTTGGCGCGGTAAAAGCCCGCGTGCAGGCCCCACTCGCTCGAGGGCTTGCGCTCGCCCTCGGCTATCTTTCCGTCCAGCTCCATGACGACCACGTCCTCCGGCCGCGTCTCGAAATAGTCAATGCCCGAGGGGCTGACGGCCATGAGGCCGCTCCGGGCGTCATATACGCTGAGATTGCCGCTGGTGCCGGGGCAGAGGCCCGCAGAGGACATCTTGCGCCCGTATTCCGCGATGAGCTCGCGCTCAGAGAGCATAAGCATTCGGTTTACCTCCTACATGTGGAATCTCCGGCGCGCCTCCTCGCGGAGCGAGGGCACGCGGCGGACTATGATTAGCGGTATCGAAAGCCCCACGCAGGAGGCCAGCACCACCATGGACCAGCCGGGCAGCCAGACGCCCTTGAGATACCGGTCGCAGAGGAACTCGGTGAGCACCGCGAAGAGCCCCAGCGCGAGCAGCACCAGCACCGCCGAGACCAGCAGCGAGCAGCGCCGCGTGCGGATTATCCAGTACAGCACCGGAATGACCAGCACCCCCGCCGCCACGATGGGCAGGGCGAGGCCGACGAACCAGTCCATGCCGTCGAGGGCTATGGCTATGAGGCAGATGTACGCGCCGACGGCGAGCACGTCCAGGGTGAGACGCACCCAGACGGGAATCTTGCGTGAGAGCAGCGGCGGCACGAACCAGACCCAGAGCATAGCCATGGCCCCGCCGATGAAGAAGGACCACCACACGTCGCTGTAAAACACCAGGTTGAGCAGCGTGCAGCAGATGGCCACGCTCAGCAGCATAGCCGTGAGCAGCAGCGCCGCCTCGCGCCGGGAGACGGGCGCGACCTCCTCGCGCCGCGTGGGGAAGAAGCTCGGCGCGTCCGCGTCCACGGGGCAGCTCGGATTGAGCACAGGCGTCCGGCAGAGCGGGCACTCACGCGCGGCGGGATTTAGCTCCACGCCGCAGTTTACACAGTATGACATTAGCTTACACCCCCTGACGGTTGCTCTCGACGCGCACGTGCAGGCCCTCGCGCACGAGGAAGCGGAAAAATTCGCGCTCGAGGTCGGTCTCCTTCTGCACGCCGGAGAAGGTTATCTCCATCGTGTCGCCGTAGCTGATGGACGAGACGTGCGGCCGCGCCACCGTGGCCTGACCCTGCACGACCTCCATGTGGTCGATGTAGGGCCGCATGCACTCCGGCACGGGGAAGGGGCCGGGATTGGTGAAGATGGCGCTGTACGGCCGCACGCCCGCGAGGGCGTAGCTGAGCAGCATGATGGGGTTTTTGATGACGCGCGGTATGAGAATGAGGAAGCGGTTGTAGAGCAGCCGTACGCCCTTTGTCAGTCCCGCGCGGAGCTTTACGGGCTCGGCGGTGAGGCGCATGTAGTTGTGCACCAGCGCGACGAGCTGCGGGAACTCGTAGTCGCCCAGCGTGGGGTCGACGCTCGGCTGCACGGTGAGGATGAAGTTCCGGAGCGTCTCGGTGGGGAAGAAGGCGCGCAGGTTGACGGGCACGGCGAGGGCCACGGGCTTTTCGCGTATGGGCCGCTCGCTGCGCTGCTTTTCGATGAGCAGCTTTATGAGTATCGCGGCGAGATACTCGGTGATGGAGGCGCCGTAGCTCTTCGCCTTTTCGCGCAGGGCGGAGACGGAGAGAAAGCCCATCGTGACGTGAAAGGTGTAGAAGGGCTCGGGCGTGCCGCGGTTCTGGTAGGCGCGGGGTATCCTCGGCAGGGCGCGCGAGGCGGGCCCTGCGTAGCGGAGGTAGGCGTCCTCGCTCTCGGCCGCGCGGGGCGGCTCGTCGAGGTCCGCGAGGCCCTCGCCGGGCGGTATGTCCGCGCCGCGCTGCCTAAGATACTCGGCCAGCAGGTTGCGGAAGAAGGTGAGCGCCCCCGCGCCGTCCGCGAGGGCGTGGAAGACCTCGATGGAGATGCGGCGGCGGTAGTAGTAAAAGCGGATGAGCCAGCCGTTGTCCTCGTTGAAGCGCACGGGGCGGCAGGGGTCGGCCACGTCCTCGCGCACGAAGGGGCCGGGGGCGGTGTTCGGCTCAAAGTAGTACCAGAAGAAGCCCCGGCAGATCTTCACGGCGAAGCCGGGAAAGCGCGGCAGCGTGCGGTCGACCGCGGCCTGAAGCAGCGCGGGGTCGACCTCCTCCGTCATGACGGCCGAGAAGCGGTATATGGCGGAAAACTCCTCGCGCTGGATGGAGGAGTACATAAAGCTGGCGTTATCCATGCGGTACCAGGGCGTGCGGGCTTTGTTCATGGCGGCCTCCAGGGGTGGATATAAAGAGATTTTAACATCGCAGGCAGGCGCAGGCAAGCGAAAGAAAAATTAACTGAAAATTTGCGGGAACTTTTTCGGCGGACATAAGTCTAATGCGCACGGCGGGCAAGCCGCCGAAATACATCCAAGGAGAAAACAACGAAATGAAAAAGATCATTGCCGCAGTACTCTGCCTGACCATGTGCCTGGCCCTTCTGAGCGCCTGCGGGACCGAAACCGAACCCGATCCGACCGACACCACCGAGCCTGTCACCAGCACCGAGCCCAGCGCCGAGCCCGAAGAGAGCGCCGACCCGAGCGCCGAGCCGAGCGAGGAGCCCGAGGAGAGCACCGCTCCCGAGACCGAGACCCCTGAGACCGAGGCTCCCGCGACTGAGGCCCCTGCGACTGAGGCTCCTGTGACCAACGCTCTGGGCGACGCGATAACCGCCGCGCGCACGGACGAGGATAACGAGGCCTATCCGGTGTTCTGCGACAAGGACGCCATTGAGGATATGTACTACCAGGTCGTGGGCTTCACCGCCTCCGACGTTGACGAGATCGCGATGAGCGTGTCGCTCATCAACATCAAGGCCTACGGCATCGTGGTCGTGAAGCCGGCCGAGGGCTGCGCGGATACGGTCAAGGCCGGGCTCCAGGCCTTTATCGACACCCAGTGCGCCAACTTCGAGACCTACCTGGCCGACCAGTACGAGATCGCGAAGAACGCGAAGCTCGAGACCCTCGAGGACGGCACCATCGTGATGGTGATGTGCGAGAACGCGGACAGCGTGTACGAGTCCATCGTCGCCTCTCTCGGCGCGTAAGCAAAAAAATGAGCAGGACCCCCGCGGGGGCCCTGCTTTTTTTATATTCAGTGGTGCGCGCCGGGCGCATGAAGTTTTGTGTCCCTGTCAGTTCCAATAGCCCTCGTGGACTGCGGCGGCCTCCTCCTCGAGCTCAGGGAATGGGCCGATGACCTCGATCTTGCGCTGGCCTCTTGCGAACACCTCGCGGCAGGGAAGGTCGAAGGTGGGGTTCTGCTCGTTGCTGCCCGTGAGCTGGAGCAGCCGCCGCTCCGTCATGCCGTACACCACCCGGCCGATGTTGGCCCAGTAGATGGCCCCCGCGCACATCGCGCAGGGCTCCGCCGTCGTGTACAGCGTGCAGTGCGAGAGGAAGTCCCGCGAATACGCCTGCGAGGCCCGCGCCGCCAGCGTCGTCTCCGCGTGGCCGGTGCAGATGTGCTCGCTTATCTCGATGTTCTGCTGCTCCATCAGGATGTTGCCCTCGGCGTCCACCAGCAGCGCGCCGAAGGGAGTATTCCCCGCCGCGCGCGAGGCCTTCGAGACCTCTATCGCCCGCCTGAGATAGTATTCGTGGCTCTGGTACATGTCTTTTACCTCCTGTTACTGCAATTGACGCGGCTCCGAGTCCGCCACCACGGCGTCCGCCCTGGCACGCAGCTCCTCAGTCCTTGCATTGGCCTGCGCCAGCTGCTTGTTCAGCCAGTCCAGCACGCTGTGTATGCGCGCGTATGCGTTCTGCACCTGCTCCGTCGACTGCTGTATCCGGTCGAGGACCATCCAGTCCACAAAGAACCCGTCGAAGAAATAGTCCGCAAAGCGCATGAAGCCGTCGATGCTCACCTGCATGCCGTCAGCCGCCGAGCCCACGTCCGCAAGCTCCGTCCTGAAGCGGCGCAGCTGGCTTTGCAGCAGCGATACGTTGTGCTGCGCGCTGTCCAGATGGCTGTGTTTGGCGAGGTCGGAGATCATCCCGCCGCCGAACATGTCCCAGGTGGCCCAGCCCTCGGCGTCGCCCAGCTCGTCGAGGATGACGTTCACCGTGTTCAGCGCGTCGCTGCCCGCGGCTATGGCCTCCAGCAGCTCCTTCTTCCGGCTCTCCTCCGCGGCAATCTCTGCCTCGATGCGCAGCAGCTCGCGTCCCGCGGCGCTGCCGCCCCTCCTGAGCTCGGCCGCCCGCTCCTCAAGCGCGCGGCGGTACTCCTCATCCGCATTGGCCAGCTCCGCGTACTCGGCATGGAGACGCTCCAGGTCGTCCTCCGCGTTTGCCAGCTCACGCGCCGCGGCCTCGTACTTGAGCGCCGCCGCCGCGGCCTCACGCCGCTCCTTGCTGAGCTTCTCCTCGCCCTTGCCGAGCAGCGAGTAGAAAAACGCGGTCAGGCCGCCCGCCTCCAGGCGGTCCACGTCCGCCTGCTCGTCGTGACTTATGGCCGCCAGCTCCTCGACTCTGGCTTCAAGCTCGCGCCGCTGCGCCTCCAGCTCGCGCAGCTGGGAGCCTATCTGCACCTTGCGCGCCGCGCGGCGCTGCAGCTCCTTCAGATCTGTTCCGTATACCGACATGTCGTCACCCCTCCGCCGTCTCCGGCCTTATTATTTCCTTCACGTTCCGCTCGAACTTCGAGCGCGGGCCCATCACCTCGCGGCGGCAGCCCTCGCAGCGCAGTTTGAAATCCGCGCCTATCCTAAGCACCTGCCAGCGGCATGAGCCGCAGGGGTGCTGCTTTTTCATCACCAGCGTGTCGCCTATGCGTATGTCCATCAGCGGCCCTCCCCCTTGATGCGCTCCCAGTAGGCCCTCGCGGCCTGCTCGGTCTTGTTGTCGCCGTATTCATAGTAGTGCGCGTTCTTGAGATTGTCCGGCAGATACTGCTGCTCCACCCAGTGGCCCGGGTAGTCGTGCGGGTACTTGTAGCCCTGCTCGCGCTCGAAGCCCGCGCCGTCGGCGTGGACGTTCTGAAGCTCGCGCGGTATGGGCCCGGCCTTGCCCGCGCGCACGTCGGCCATCGCCCGGTCTATGCCCATGACCACCGAGTTCGACTTCGGCGCCGTCGCCAGCAGCAGCGCAGCCTCCGCCAGCGGCAGCCGCGCCTCCGGCAGGCCCAGCTGCAGCGCCGAATCCACGCAGGCCTTCACTATCGCCGCCGCCTGAGGATACGCAAGTCCTATGTCCTCCGAGGCCGAGCACAGCAGCCTCCGACAGGCCCCGATGAGGTCGCCCGCCTCCAGCGTCCGCGCCAGATAGTGCAGCGCCGCGTCCGGGTCCGAGCCCCGCAGCGACTTCATAAGCGCCGAGACCGAGTCGAAGTGCTCGTCCCCCTCGCGGTCGTAGCGCATCGCGCTGCTCTGCGTCGCGTCCTTCGCGTCTTGAAGTGTTATGTTAACCACGCCGTCCTTCCTCGGCGCCGCTGAGAACAGCAGCTCCACGGAATTCATCGCCTTGCGCACGTCGCCGCCGCAGCTCTGGGCGATATGCTCCGCCGCACCCGGCTCCACGACGGCCTCTATGCCCTCGCGCTTCGATATTATGTCAACTGCGCGCCTCACCGCGGGCACGACCTCGGCGGGGGGCACGGACTTGAACTCGAACACGGTGCTGCGCGAGAGCAGGGCGTTGTAGACGTAGAAATAGGGGTTTTCGGTTGTGGAGGCGATGAGTGTTATGCGACCGTCCTCGATGAACTCGAGGAGGCTCTGCTGCTGCTTTTTGTTGAAGTACTGTATCTCGTCGAGGTAGAGCAGCACACCGCCGGGGGTGAGCATGGTGTCGAGCTCGGCGATGATGGCCTTTATGTCCGCGAGCGAGGCGTTGGTGGCGTTGAGACGGCGCAGGCTGCGGTCGGTTTTGCGGGCGATGATGTTGGCGACGGTGGTTTTGCCCGTCCCGGAGGGCCCGTAGAACACCATATTGGGTATGCTGCCGGAGTCGATGACGCGGCGGAGCAGCCCGCCGGGGCCGAGTATGTGCTTTTGCCCGACAACGTCGTCCAGCTCGAGCGGCCTTATCTCGTCTGCCAAGGGTCTGTGCATGGCTTGACCTCCGTAATACGTTGAAATATATGCGCAATGGTGCTAAAATGCTGTAAAAAATGCGAAAGCGGTGATATTATGCGAACGCCCGAACAGACTGCGGAGATAGTCGCCCGGCTTGAGGAGGCCTACCCCCTCGCTGACTGCACGCTCGACTGGGGCAAGGATTACGAGCTGCTCTTCTCCGTGCGCCTTGCGGCGCAGTGCACGGACGAGCGGGTGAATATGATAACCCCCGCGCTCTTTGAGCGCTACCCCACGCTAAAGGACTTCGCCGAGGCCGATGTGGCCGAGGTGGAGCAGTACATACGCTCCTGCGGCTTTTTCCACACCAAGGCGCGGGACATCGTAGCCTGCGCGCAGGTGCTGCTCGCAAAGCACGGCGGCCGGGTGCCGGACAGCATGGACGAACTGCTCGCCCTGCCAGGCGTGGGCCGCAAGACGGCGAACCTCATCCTCGGCGACGTGTTCCACGCGCCCGGGGCCGTGGTGGTGGACACGCACTGCATCCGGCTCTCAAACCGCATGGGCTTTGTGGACACCAAGGACCCCCCAAAGATAGAGGCCGCGCTGCGCGCCGTGCTGCCGCCGGAGAAGAGCTCCGACTTCTGCCACCGCATCGTCCTGCATGGCCGGGCGGTGTGCACGGCCCGCGCGCAGAAGTGTGAGGGCTGCTGCGTGGCCCACGTCTGCCGCTATGCGACGGGCGAGTGAGCCTCAGCCCACGACCTCGCCGCAGACGCGGAACTCGCTCTCCGGCGTGAGCGCTATGGGCGCGTAGGCGGGGTTGACCGAGATGAGGCAGGCGCCCTTTTCGTCGACGTGCAGGCGCTTGCAGTAGGCCATGCCGCCGAGGACGAAGATGCCGGTGCGCCCGCTCTCGAGCGTCTCGCGGCGGCGGACCCAGACTATCTGGCCGTCGTGTATCTCGGGCTCCATGCTGTCGCCTGCGATGCGGACGGCGAAATCCGCCTCCTCCGGGGCGGCGGAGGCGTCTATGGGCTCGCAGTCGTCGCCGTCGAGGAACTGGCCGGTGCCGGCGGAGGCGGCGAGGGTATAGAGCGGCAGGACGCGCCCCGACTTTTCCAGGGCCTCCGTTTCCGCGTACAGCCCGCTGGCGAGCAGGACGCGGATGTAGTCCGCGACGAGCCTGCGTCCCTCGGAATTGAGCCCCGCGGTGCTCCCGCCCGAGCCGGTGAAGGTTGACATAACGTCGATGACGCCATAGATACCGCAGAGCGCGAGGAACTGCACGGCGTTGGGCAGGGTCATATCCTTTTCCCACTTGCTGATGCCGGCGGGCTTTATATCTATACCCTCGGCCGCAAGCAGCTCGGAGACCTGGGGCTGAGTGAGCCCTGATTCACGGCGAAGGGCTGTGAGTATCTCGCCAAGAGATTTTTTCAGAGGAATCATCTCCTTTTGGGATATATCATAACAAATTTTTGCGCACAAGGCAACAGCTGTTTTGCGGCGTGACGCCCCGCCGCGCAACGCGCAGCGGAAACGGAGGATTTCCATGAAACGCATCCTCATCGTCGACGACGACGTCCACATAGGCAACATGCTCGAAGAAACCCTCGCCCGCGAGGGCTACGCCGTCTCGCGCGCCTACTCAGGCACCGAGGCTGTCATGTCCGTTAAGTTATGTAAACCAGACCTCGTGCTGCTCGACCTCATGCTGCCGGGGCTCAGCGGCGAGGAGGTGCTGCCGCAGCTGCGCGGGATACCGGTCATCGTCATGAGCGCCAAGGCGAGCGTGGACAGCAAGGTCGAGCTCCTGCTCGGCGGCGCGGCGGACTACGTTACCAAGCCCTTCGTCATGCGCGAGCTGCTGGCCCGAATCGTGGCGGCGCTGCGCCCGAGCGCGGCGGCGGAGCCGGAGAAGCTCACCTTCGGGGCGCTGCGGCTGGACACCGGCGCGCGCACGGTAAGCTGCGGCGAAAACGAGGCGCGGCTCACGCGCACGGAATACGCCATATTGAAGCTGCTCATGCTAAACCCCGGCCAGGTCGTGACCCGCTCCGTCATCCTCGAACGCATCGCCGAGGACACGCCCGACTGCACTGAGAGCTCGCTCAAGATACACATCAGCCACCTGCGCCGCAAGCTCCGCGAGGCCGGGGCCGGGGACTGCATCGAGGCCGTCTGGGGCATCGGCTTCAGGCTCGGGGAGGGTTGACGAAATCTTAACCCTTTCGTTAACCGCTTTCTTTACACGGGAATGCTATGCTCTGTCCCGTAAAGGAGGCAAGACAACATGGACTATGTTTTAAGCACAGACAAGCTTGTCAAGCGCTACGGCCAGGCCAAAGCGCTGGACGGGCTGAGCATGCACGTGCCGAAGGGCGCCATCTACGGCATCGTCGGCCGCAATGGAGCGGGCAAGACCACGCTCATCCGCCTCATTTGCGGATTGCAGCGGCCCACATCCGGCACTTACAGCATCTACGGCCGGGAGTTCACCAGCCGGGACATCGCCCTCTCCCGCCGCCGCATGGGCGCGGTGGTGGAGACGCCGAGCATCTACCTCGACATGAGCGCGCGGGAGAATCTCAGGCAGCAGTACCGCGTCCTCGGCCTGCCGAGCTTTGAGGGCATAGACGAGCTGCTCGCGCTCGTGGGCCTCGCGGACACGGGCAAAAAGAAGGCGCGCAACTTCTCCCTCGGCATGAAGCAGCGGCTCGGCATCGCCGTGGCGCTCTGCGGCGGGCCGGACTTCCTCATCCTCGACGAGCCGGTCAACGGCCTCGACCCCGAGGGCATAATCGAGATGCGCGAGCTCATACTGCGGCTCAACCGCGAGAGGCAGATAACCGTGCTCATCTCCAGCCACATCCTCGACGAGCTCGCCCGCCTCGCCACGCACTACGGCTTCATCGACGGCGGGCGCATGGTGCGCGAGATGAGCGCCGCGGAGCTGGAGGCTGCCTGCCGCAAGAGCATGCGCCTGGAGGTCACGGACACCGGCGCGCTCGCCCGGGTGCTCGACGCCATGGGCGCCGACTACCGCATCCTCTCCGAGGACACCGCCGACGTCTACGAGCGGCTCAACGTCTCCCAGCTCGCCGCCGCCCTCGCGAGAGAAGGCTGCGAGCTCGTCTCAGTCAAGGAGCGGGACGAGAGCCTCGAGAGCTTCTACATCTCCATCGTGGGAGGAGGTGCGCGCCATGTGTGACCTCTTCCTCGCGGGCTTCAACCGCCTCTGGCGCAGCCGGGTGTTCCAGATATGCTGCGCGCTCTCGTTCGCCGCAAACGTCTTCGTCATGCTGGCCACGTACAGGCAGGTGCTGAACTATACGGAGCTCGGCCTTGAGCATAGCATAACGCTCGACAACGTGTTCTACGGGCTCGTTCCGGTGCTCGGCGTCATGTGCGCCGCGTTCGTGAGCCTGTTCATCGGCACGGAGCACTCCGACGGTGTGATGCGGAACATGCTGGTCGTGGGCCGTGCGCGCTGGGAGATCTACCTTGCAAATTACGCGGTCTGCTTTGTCGGCACCGCCGCGTTCCTGGTCTGCTGGTTCCTCGGCGGGCTGGTGGGCATACCCCTCATCGGCGTCTGGCAGGATGTGAACGGCATGCTGCTGAACTGCGCCGTGCTGCTGCTGTGCGCGGCGTCCTTTACGGGCATCTTCTGCCTTTTGAGCATGCTCTGCACGAACCGCGCGGTGGCGGCGGTGCTTGCGCTGCTGCTGGCGATAGGGCTGCTGATGTGCTCGAGCTACATGCTCAACGCGCTCAACCAGCCGGAGTTCCAGCAGGGCATGATGATGACCGAGGCGGGTCTGGAGCTCTCCGAGCCGACGCCGAACCCGAGCTATGTGGGCGGCATGAAGCGGGAGGTGTTCCAGTTCCTCTCCGACACGCTGCCGAGCGGGCAGAGCATCAGCGTGTGCAGCTACGAGCTGGAGCGGCCCGTGCTCTCGCTGGTCTCGTCGGTAGTCATCGCCGTGCTGAGCTCGGCGGTGGGCGTGATATTCTTCAAGCGTAAAGATCTGAGATAAGGAGGCGCGCGATGCTCCCATGGCTGCTGTGCGCGGCGCTGGCCGCCGCGGTGCTGATACTCTGCGTCCGGCTCTTGCTGCTGCACCGGGCCATGGATGAGCTGCGCGCTCAGCTCCCGGAGCTGCTGGGCGAGGACACGAACGTGCTGCTCGGCATATCCAGCCGGGACAAACACGCCCGCGCCCTTGCCGCGGCGCTAAATCGCGAACTGCGCGAGCTGCGGCGGCTGCGCTGGAAGTACATGAGCGGCGACCGGGAGCTGAAGGAGGCCGTGACGAACATCTCGCACGATCTGCGCACGCCGCTGACGGCCATCTGCGGCTATCTGGAGCTGCTCGAGCGCGAGGACAAGAGCGAGGCGGCGGCGCGGTATCTCGAGTACATCGGCGAGCGTGCGGAGGCGATGCGGCGGCTGACGGAGGAGCTTTTCTGCTACTCGGTCATAATCTCGCCGGAGTCGGCGCCGGAGCTGGAGCGCGCGGACCTGCGCGCGGTGCTGGAAACGAGTCTTGCCGGGGCCTATCCCAAGTTCATTGAGAGCGGCATCACGCCCGAGGTGGATATGCCGGACGCGCCGGTGTACTGCTTGATAAACGAGGCGGCGGCCTCGCGGGTGTTCGGGAACATACTCTCAAACGCCGTGAAGTACTCGTCCGGCGACCTCACGGTGCGCCTGACGCCTGAGGGCGAGGCGGAGTTTTCGAACTCGGCGCCCGGCCTCGACGAGGTGCAGGTGGGCAGGCTTTTCGAGCGCTTCTTCACCGTTGAAGCCGCCCGCGGTTCGACGGGCCTCGGCCTCTCCATCGCCCGAACGCTGATGGAGCAGATGGGCGGCACCGTGTCCGCCCGCCTGAGCGGCGGTAAACTCGTGCTCCACCTAAACTTCCGCAGCGCGCAGCGCGTTTAAAAGTTTCGCCCGCCTTTTCAAAGGCGGGCGAAACTTTTATTCGTTTGGGAGCGCTATATTGAAGAGGCGGGAGGCGTTTTCGCTTGTCGCCGACGCGACGGCATCGGCGCTCAGGCCCTTTACCTCCGCTATCTTCTCCACGATATACCGCAGCTTGCCCGAGTCGTTCCGCTTGCCCCGGAAGGGCACGGGCGTGAGATAGGGGCTGTCCGTCTCCACCAGTATCCGCTCCAGCGGACACCACTCCAGTACCTCCAGCGCCTTGCGCGCGTTCTTATACGTCACCGGCCCGTCGAAGCCCAGGTACCAGCCCCGACGCACCAGCTCCCGCGCCATCTCCACGCTGCCCGAATAGCAGTGGAACACCCCTCGCAGCGCCGGATACCGCCCCGTGATGTTCAGGCAGTCCTCGTGCGCCTCCCGGTCGTGGATGATGACGGGCATGTCCAGCGCGAGCGCGAGCTCCAGCTGCGTGACGAACATCTCGTACTGTATCTCCTTGTGAGACTTGTCCCAGTAGTAGTCGAGCCCTATCTCGCCTATCGCCACGCACTTCGGATGCGCCGCAAGCGAGCGAAGGAGCGCCTCGCTCTCGTAGGTCCAGCTCTCCCACTCCTCCGGCTGCCAGCCCACCGCCGCGTACACGAAGGGATACTTCTCCGCAAGCGCGATGGCCGCGCGGCTCGAGGAAGCGTCGCAGCCCGGGTCTATTATACAGTCCACGCCCTCCGACGGCATCGAGGCGAGCAGCTCATCCCGGTCCGCGTCAAACTGCCCGGCGTCGTAGTGCGCGTGCGTATCAAAATACATAGGAACACCCCCACGCCGATAATAACGCAAGCCGCCGTTGCGCGCAAGGGGCGTATGTGCTAAAATATCCGCATGGAAAAATCGGCGCGTTGGCTCACGGACAAGTTCATCTGCCTCATGCTGTTCGCCCTCCCGCTCTGGACCGGCCTCGAAGGCTACGCGGACATCACAAGGTCGAAATTCCTCCTCTTCGCCGCGCTCACCGCCCTCTGGCTCGCGGCGCTGGCCGTCTGCGCCGTAAAATACCGCTGGCGGCCCGGACGCCCCGGCCCCTTCGCCGCCTGCGCCCTCGCCTTCATGGCCGCCGTCTGCCTCTCCACGCTCTGCTCCGGACGCATCAGCTACTGCCTCCTCGGCTCCGCGCGGCGCGACGGCGCTGTCACTTTGTTGCTCTACGGCGCCATCGCCCTCGGCGTCTCCCGCTGGGGGGAGATGAGGGAACGTTATGTTAACCTCACAGCCCTCGCGGCGGCGCTCTGCTGCCTGGTCGCGATATTGCAGCTATGCCGCGTGAACGTCCTCGGCCTCTTTCCCGAGGGCCTGAGCTTCTACGACGCGGGCACGCGCTATACGGGCGAATTCCTGGGCACGATAGGGAACACGAACCTGCTCGCGGCCTGGTTCTGCCTCGTTATACCGCTGCTGAGCGTCTCGGCGCTCCGCTCGCGCGGGGCGCGGCGCTGGCTGCTCTTATTGCCCGCCGCGGCCTGCCTGGCGCTGCTCATCGTCATCAGGGCCGAGTCCGGCCTAGTAGGCTGCCTCGGCTGCGCGATAGTGGTCGCGCCTTATTATGTAAACTACACCGGCCGCAAAAGGGCGGCCTGGATTTTGATATATTGCCTTGTGGCCCTGGTCGTTTTAGGCATGTTGCTTATATATTTTGCGCCGCCGGGGGGCGGTACGCTCTGGGAGCTCTCGGAGATACTGCACGGGCGGGCGCAGGACGGCTTCGGCTCGAGCCGGGTGGCCATCTGGCGCGAGGCGCTGCGGCTCTTTTGGGAGCGGCCGCTGACGGGCGGGGGGCCGGACACCTTCGGCCTGCGCTCGGCGCTGGACTTTGAGCGCTACGTGCCCGAGACGGGCCTGACGCTCACGGCGCACGCGGACAACGCGCACTGCGAGCCGCTGAGCTACCTCGTGAACCTCGGCGTCTTAGGCCTTGCGGCCTACGCGGCGCTGGTGCTCACGGCGCTGCGGCGCTGGCTCCGGGGCTCGGGGCCCGAGTACGGCGCGGGGCTGGTCTGCTATCTGGTGCAGAGCCTCTTCGGGCTCGGGCTGTGCCTGGTCGTGCCGGTGGCGTGGATATACATGGGGCTTACCTGCTCCGGGAACAGGGGGGACGGGAAATGCCGTCTGGGAGAGGGCGAGAGCTTGCGCCCGACATCGTAAAGCTCGCGGCATGCGCGGGCGTGATACTGATACACACCTCGGGCTACGGCCTGAATCTCTTTGAGATAGGCAGCTTCGACTGGCTCTCGAGCACCTTCTGGGACTGCCTTGCGCGCTTTGCGGTGCCGGTGTTTTTCATGTGCACGGGCGCGCTGATGCTCCCGCCGGAGCGACAGCTGAGCGGCCGGGACATCTTCCGGCGCTATTTCCTGCGCGTGCTCATAATTCTGCTGGTCTGGTCCTGGCTGTACTACGTTTACAGCGTCGTGGGCACCTGGATCTTCACGCGCTGGGCGGAGCCGAACTGGCTGTGGAACTCCATCGTCCACACGCTCTGCTTCGACCACCACCTGCACCTCTACTACCTGCAAATACTGCTGCTGCTCTATGCCATGCTGCCGGTGCTGCGCGCCCTGGTGCGCGGCGCGACGGAACGGGAGCTCGACTGGGCGATATTCCTCTGGGCGGTGCTCGGCATCTGCTGGCCGCTCTTCAAGCTCTGGCCGCCGCTCGCCTGGCTGGGCGGCATCACGGACCAGTACCCGCTGAACATGACCTGGGCGGCGATGGGCTACGCGCTCCTGGGCCATGTGATGAACTCCCGGCCCGCGCGGCGGGAGCTGCTCGGGAGGTATATCGCGGCGCTGGTGCTGGGCTTTGCCGTGACCTTCGGCGGGACGGTGTTCATGTCCGTCCGCAGCGGCGAGGTGTTCGAGGCCTTCATGGAGGGCATGTCCCCGGGCCCGGCGCTGATGGCCTACGGCATCTTCGGCGCGGCGCGCTGCCTCTGCGACGGGAAGCAGAGCACGCCGCGGCTCGCGCGGCTGGTCAAGGCCAGCTTCTGCGTATATCTCGCGCACCACGCCTTTGTCATGGCCTTCCGCCAGCTGGGCTTTGACCTCACGATAATGCCGCCGCTCATCGCGGCGCCCGTGCAGGGCGCGGCGGTGTTCGCGTTGAGCCTCGCCGTCTGGTGGGTGCTCTCGAAGATACCCTTTGTAAACAGACATCTCATATAGAGGGAGTGACACACATGGAAAAATTCGCTGACAAGAGCCTCACCGACTTCGCCGCCGCCCTTGCCTCCGACGCGCCGACGCCCGGAGGGGGAGGGGCCGCCGCGCTCTGCGGGGCTCTGGCCGCCGCGCTGGGCGAGATGGTCTGCAATCTCACCACCGGCAAGCCGAAATACGCCGAATATGAAGCCGACATCGCCGAGGCGGTGAAGAAGCTGACGCTGACCCGCGGGTACATGCTCCGCCTCATAGACGAGGACGCCAAGGCCTTCGAGCCGCTGCGCAAGTACATGTCCCTGCCGAAGGACGACCCCGCGCGCGCCGAGCACATGGATTCGGCCTTGCGCGTGGCCTGCTTCATCCCCACCGAGGTCATGTACACCGCCGCCCAGACGGCGGAGACGCTCCGCGACCTTGCGGACAAGGGCGCGAAGGGCGCGATCTCCGACGTGGGCGTGGGCCTGGAGCTCTGCCGCGCGGCGATGCGCGCCTCGAGGCTGAACATCCTCATAAACGCCGCGGGCATGACGGACGAGGTGTTCGCCATGACGCTCCGCCGCGAGTGCGAGCTGGTGTTCGAGCAGTACGACCCCATCATCGACGCGGGCCTTGCCGCCGTGGAAGCGAGGATAGGCTGATGGCGCGGATACTCAGCGGCGCGCCCGCGGCCGAGGCGCTGACCGCGGGACTCACCGTGCGCAGCCGGGCGCTGCGCGAGCGCGGCATCACGCCGACGCTGGTAATCCTCCGCGTCGGCGCGCAGGAGGAGAGCCGCTCCTACGAGCGCGCGGCGAAGAAGGCCTGCACCGCCGCGGGCGTCGAGGCCTTCACGATAGAGCTGCCCGAAAACGCACACATGGACGCCGTGCTCCACGCCGTGCGCAGCATAAACGCCGAGCCGGGCGTACACGGGGCGCTGCTGCTCCGGCCCATGCCCTTTAAAAAGACGGAGCGCGCCGCCTGTGCGGAGCTCGCTGCGGCCAAGGACGTCGACGGCGTGAGCCCCGCCTCGCTCGCGGGGGTGTTCACCGGCTCGGGCGAGGGCTTTGCGCCCTGCACCGCCCGCGCGGTGCTCGAGCTGCTCGACTACCACGGCATCGACCCCGCGGGCAAGCGCATCGCCATCGTGGGCCGCAGCCTCGTGGTGGGCCGCCCGCTCGCCATGCTGCTCACCGCCCGGGACGCCACCGTGACGCTCTGCCACAGCAAGACGCGCGACCTGCCCGGCCTCTGCCGGGCCTCCGACATCGTCGTCGCCGCCGCGGGACACGCGGGACTGCTCGGCGCGGACTGCTTTGCGCCGGGGCAGGTGGTCGTCGACGTCGGCACCAACGTGACGCCCGAGGGCCTGCGCGGGGACGTTGACTTCGCCGCAGCGGAGGGCATCGCCGCCGCCGTCTCGCCCGTGCCGGGAGGCGTGGGCCGTGTGACCACCGCCGTGCTCGCCCTGCACACCATAGAGGCCGCCGAGCGCGCGAACTGAAGGGAAACACATTTGTAAAGTCATAAAAAGGAGGCAAAAACCATGCCTGCGTACAACAAACTCACGGCGGAGGCCGCGGAGGAGCTGCGGCGGCTGCTGGGACCGGGGCGTTTCTTCTCCGGCGACGCGGTCAAGGAGCAGTACTCCCACGACGAGATGCCCATCTACGGCAAATACCCGCCCGAGGCGGTCTGCCTTGTGGAGAGCACCGAGGAAGTCTCGGCCATCATGCGCATCTGCAACGAGAACCGCGTGCCGGTGACGGTCCGCGGCGCGGGGACGGGCCTTGTCGGCGGCTGTGTGCCGCTCATGGGCGGCGTCGTGCTCTCGACCGAGCGGATGAACCGCATCCTCTCCTACGACATGAAGAACCTCACCGTCACCATAGAGCCCGGCGTGCTGCTGCGCGACCTCGCGGCCGACGCGCTCTCGCACGGGCTGATGTACCCGCCCGACCCCGGCGAAAAGACCTCCACCGTCGGCGGCAACGTCAGCACCAACGCCGGCGGCATGCGCGCCGTCAAGTACGGCGTCACGCGCGACTACGTCCTCGCCATGACCGTCGTGCTCCCGAGCGGCGAGGTCGTCAAGCTGGGCAAGGCCGTGTGCAAGACCAGCTCGGGCTACAGCCTGCTGCACCTCATGATAGGCTCGGAGGGTACCCTCGGCGTCATCACGGAGCTGACGCTCAAGCTCATACCCAAGCCGCTCATGGACGTGAGTTTGCTGCTGCCCTTTGAGGAGATCTCCGCCGCCATCGCTTCCGTGCCGGAGATAAAGCTCGCGAACCTCGAGCCGCAGAGCATCGAGTTCATGGAGCGCGACATCGTGGACTCCTCCGCCGAGTTCACGGGCAGCCCCATCTTCCCGACGCGCGTGAACGGCAAGAGCGTCGGCGCGTACATACTCGTCACCCTCGTCGGCGGCAGCGAGTCCGAGCTCACGGCCAAGATGGACCGCCTCGCCGAGGTGGCCGCAAAGGCCGGGGCCTACGACGTGCTCGTGGTCTGGACGGACGGGCTCAAGAAGGAGGTCTGGGCCGCGCGCAGCGCCTTCCTCACGGCCATCGAGGCCGACTCCAAGTTCCTCGACGAGATGGACGTCGTCGTCCCCGTGGACCGCATCGCGGACTTCCTCGCCTTCGCGAGGGAGGAGGCCGGGCGCAACGGCCTGGGCCTGCGCGCCTTCGGTCACGCGGGTGACGGAAATCTGCACATCTACTGCTGCTCCAACGAGCTCGACGAGGCGGAGTTCAAGCGCCGCAGCGCCAAGGCGATGGACGCCTGCTACGCAAAGTGCGGCGAGATCGGAGGCCAGGTCTCCGGCGAGCACGCCATCGGCCACGCCAAAAAGCGCTATCTGCGCGAATCCGCGGGCGAGACGGCCTACGGCCTCATGGCCGCGATAAAAAAGGTCTTCGACCCCAACGGCATACTCAACCCCGGCAAGGTCTGCCACGACGTCATGGGAGGTGAGGAGAATGCTTGACATCCTCGTCTGCGTAAAGCAGGTGCCGGACATAAACCTCGTGAAGATGGACCCCGTCACGGGCAGCCTCATCCGCGCGGGCGTTCCGGCGATACTCAACCCGCACGACGCCAACGCCCTCGAGGCCGCGGTGCAGGTGAAGGAGCAATACGGCGGCATGGTCACGGCCATAAGCATGGGCCCGGACGCCGCGGCGGAGGCTCTGCGCGAGTGCATGGCCTCGGGCGCCGACAGGGCGGTGCTGCTCTCCGATCGCGCCTTTGCAAACGCCGACACCCTGGCCACCAGCTACGTCATAGCCACCGCCGCCCAGAGGCTCGAGCGCTTTGAGCTCATCTTCTGCGGCAAGGAGTCCCTCGACGGCGCGACGGGCCAGATGGCCGCGCAGCTCGCCGAGCGCTTCGGCGCGAGCCTCATAAGCTGTGTGCTCTCCATAGAGGAGATAGACGTCGAAAACGGCACCGTCACCGCCGTGCGCGAGCTCGAGGACGGCCTCGAGACCGTCAAGGCGAAGCTGCCCTGCCTCATCACGGTGGAAAAGACCAACTTCCGCCCGCGCATCCCGAACCTCTCCCAGTGGAAGGTCTCGCGCACGGCGGAGATACTCAGCTACAACTCCCGCGCCATACCTGGCCTCGACTTCGCACAGATAGGCGACCCCGGTTCGCCCACCAAGGTGCCGCGCACCTACCCGCCCGAGGCCGGGGAGCCCGGCGTGATGATAGACGAGGGCAGCCCGGAGGCCAACGCCGCAAAGCTGGCCTCGCTGCTCGCCAAAGTGCTGTAAGGGGGTGGCGAAATGACGGATAAGAGCATGTACAAGGACATGTGGGTCTTCATAGAGCACGACGGGCACGAGATACGCCCCGTCTCGCTCGAGCTGCTCTGCGAGGTGCGGCGCCTCTGCGACCGCTCCGGCGACAGGCTCTGCGCCGTGGTCGTGGGCGAGCTGCCCGAGAGCGAGACGGACAAGATACGCCTCTGCGGCACGGAGCTCATAATAAACGTCGAGGGCGAGGGCTATTTCCCGCTGAGCGTGGACGCCTACACGGCGCTTTTCACCAAGCTCTGCGCCGAGCGGCGGCCCTCCGCCGTGTTCGTCGGCGGCAGCATCTTCGGGCGGGATTTCGCCCCGCGCTTTGCCTGCCGCCTCGGCACCGGCTGCACCAGCGACGCTACGGAGCTGGTGTACGATGAAAAGACCGGCTGCATCGAGTTCGTGGAGCCCGCCGTGGGCGGACGGCTCATGGCGGTCATCACCGTGCCCGAGGCGCGGCCCCAGGTTGGCACCATCCGCCCCGGCACCTTCAAATACGCCCCCGCGGGCGAGCGGGACTGCGCCGTGGAGTGCGAGAGGATAGATTTCCCCGCCTCGGAGCAGAGTACGCGCGTCCTCGGCTTTGAGCGCGAGTGCGTGGACGAGAGTTTGAACATCGCCGCGGCGGAGGTCATCGTCTGCGTCGGCAACGGCATCAAGGGCGCGGAGAGCCTTTCCCGCTACCGCCGCCTCGCGGAGCTGCTGGGCGGAAAACTCGCCTGCACCCGCCCGGTGTTCGACCGCGGGCTGCTGCCCTTCAAGCTGGTCATCGGCCAGTCCGGCGTGGTGGTAAAGCCCAAGCTCTACCTCTGCTTCGGCGTCTCCGGCGCGGTGAACCACGTCACCGGCTTTGCCGACGCCGGCTGCAAGGTGGCCGTGAACTCCGACCCCGACGCTGCCATCTTCAACTACTGCGACTACGGCCTCGTCGGCGACATGGACGAGATCTGCGACCTGCTCATAGCAAAGCTGAGCAAATAAATATCCGCCCCGGCGTGAATACGCCGGGGCTTTTTTATGCGCGCCGCCTGTGGTATAATGAAGAGCAACACAAAAAACACAGCGGAGGACGCGATATGGCAAAGAAGAAATACAAGCTAGGCGGCGAGCCGGAGGAGCTCAAGCTCGCGCCCTTCATGCGGCTTTTGAAGGCCGTGCACAGCATGCAGGAGCCGGAGACGATGACGACGGAGGACCTCGAAAAGCAGCGCCGGAGCCAGGAGGCGCTGGGGAACATGGCCGCCGCCATGAGCGGGCTGGTCTGGGAGCCCTTCAGCCTCGGCGGCATGGACGCGGCCTGGATGCGCCTGGAGCGGCCGCACAAGCGCCGCAGGGTAATCCTCTACTGCCACGGCGGGGGCTACACCAGCGGCGGGCTGGGCTTTTCCAAGGTGCTCGCGGCCAAGCTCACGCGCGCCACGGGCATGGACGTGCTCGCCTTCGACTACCGCCTCGCGCCCGAGCACCCCTACCCGGCCGCCATCGAGGACGGCCAGGCCGCCTGGGACCACCTGATGCAGCTCGGCTTCGGCGCGCGGGACGTGGTGCTCGCGGGCGATTCCGCGGGCGGGAACCTCGCGCTGGTGCTCTGCCTCAAGCTCCGAGCCGAGGGGCGGATGCTGCCGGGGGCGCTGCTGCTCATGTCGCCCTGGACGGACATGAGCTGCTCCGGCGAGAGCCTCACCGAGCGCGCCGACATCGACCCCGTGCTCACGAGGGAATATATATACGCCGTGCGCGAGGCCTACGCGGGCGGGCTGGACCCCGAGCAGCCCTCGCTCTCGCCGCTCTTCGCGGACTTTTCCGGCTTCCCGCCGACGCTCATCCAGGTCGGCACGCACGAGATACTCTACTCCGACGCCGAGCGCCTCTCCGAGCGCATGAAGGCCGCCGGCACCGAATGCCGCCTCGAGGTCTGGGAGGGCATGTGGCACGACTTTCAGATGTACCCCAGCAAGAGCGCCGCGCAGGCCATGCAGAACACCGCCCACTTCCTGCTCGAGGAGCTGTGAGGCCGGTATTATACACGATATACACAAAATATGCCAAAATGAGCGGCGAAAATTTGTAGAGTATTTCCTCGACTTTTTTCCTGAAAAAGCCGCATATGATGCAAATTTGATGCATTTGTGTTATATTGTATAGGTCGGAGGTGAACGGCATGTACAGGATACTTGTCGTGGAGGACGAGAGGCCCATCAACGATCTTATAGAAATGAACCTCTCGGAGGCGGGCTACTCCTGCGTCTGCGCCTACGATGGTATGGAGGCGGCGAACCTGCTGGAGAAAGAGAGCTTCGACCTCGTCCTTCTGGACATTATGCTGCCGAAGGTGAGCGGCTATGAGCTGCTCGACTTCATAAAGCCGCTGGGGATACCCGTAATTTTTCTGACAGCGAAGGGCACCATGGCCGACAAGGTGAAGGGCCTGCGCCTCGGCGCGGACGACTATCTTGTCAAGCCCTTTGAGATAGTGGAGCTGCTTGCGAGGGTCGAGGCCGTGCTCCGTCGCGCGGGCAAGTCCATAACCGAGATAAGCATCGGCGGGCTGACGATAGATACGCGCTCGCACACCGTGACGCGCGGTTCCCGCGCCATCCCGCTGACCGCCAAGGAGTTCGAGCTGTTGCTGCTCTTTGTGCGCAACCGCAACATCGCCCTCTTCCGCGAGACCATCTACGAGCGCGTTTGGGGCAGCGAGTACATGGGCGACTCCCGCACCGTGGACCTGCATGTCCAGCGCCTGCGCAAAAAGCTGCACTGGGACGACAAGATAAAGACGATATACAAGGTGGGATACCGGCTTGAAATCTAAGAGCGCGCGCAGCGCCTTTCCGTGGGGGCTGTTTCTGCACTCCGCCTGCGCCATTGCGGTGATAATCTGCGCCGGGGCCTGCCTCGCCATCGCGCGGGGGGCGGAGCTCTCCTACGGGACATACGCGGTCTTCCTGCTCCTCGCCGCGCCGGCGGGGGGCGGGCTCGTCGCGCTCTCGGCCATGCGCGCGCAGTCCCGCGCGGAACGTGAGGCCGAGCGCCGCCGCCAGCGGGCCGAGGAGCTCGAGGGCGAGATAAAGCTGCTCGAGGAGGCCGCCGACCGGCGCGAGGAGTTCATCGCGAGCTTCGCCCACGAGCTCAAGACCCCGCTCACCGCCATAATAGGCTATGCAGACATGCTCCGCTCCCGCGAGATGAGCCCGAAAAACAGGTTCACCGCCGCGGGTTATATCTTTTCGGAGGGCAAGCGGCTCGAGGCGCTCAGCCTGAAGCTGATGGAGATAATCGTCTCGGGCAAGCAGGGGATAGAGCGCCGCAAGTTCGACGCGCCCTACTTCATCCGCGAGGTCGCCGCCGTGACGGTGCCGAGCCTCGCCGCGGACGGCATGACGCTCGACATGCGCTGGGAGCCGGGCGAGGTCGAGATAGAGCCCGACCTCTTCAAGACGCTGATGATAAACCTCATCGACAACGCGCGCAAGGCCTCCCGCAAAGGCCAGACCGTGGAGCTCTACGGCAAGCGCGCCGAGGACGGCTACGCCTTCTATGTCCGCGACCACGGCCGTGGCATGAAGAAGGAGGACCTCTCGCGCATAACGGAGCCCTTCTATATGATAGACAAGAGCCGCTCCCGGGCTCAGAACGGCGCGGGCCTCGGCCTCGCGCTCTGCCAGAGGATAGCCGAGCTGCACGGCACGACGCTAGAGTATGAGAGCGAGCTGGGGCAGGGGACCACGGTGCGCGTGTTCCTGAAGGGGGGCGCGCAGGAGTGAAGAAGCTCAAGCCCGCGGCCGTATCCGCGCTGCTCACGGCGCTGGTGTTCGCCGTCTGCCTCGCAGTGCCCGCGCTGATGCTCCGCTCCAGGACCGCCCCGGCGGAGGAGGAGAGCCCCGCGCCCACGGATGCGCTCAGCCTGGCCGAGCGCGTGGAGCTCTATGAGCGCTACGACTCCGGCGAGCTAGCGCGGCACGACCTGGACGAGTCGGAGATAGACAGCGACACCTTCCTCGCCGCCGTCCGCCTCGCCAACGCCCTGGAGACCTCCATCGTGACCGACCGCGGCGCGCAGCGCAGCATAAGCTCCACCGGCACAAACTTCTACACTGTCTCCGACGGCGAGGGCGCCATGCGCGTCATGGAGTACTATCGCGAATGGGTGGGCGACTGGAGCAACTGGTTCTGGGTCAAGCTGAACATAGATACGCTCGAGGTGTTCTACTGCTACTACTCCGCCGCCTGCGAGAGGAATCTCTCGGAATACAGCGGCGACGACTACTACAACGTCAGCGCCATGATAATGGATTTGGCCGGCGCCGTCGGCTTCGACGGCTACTACACCCGCGAGAGCGTGACGGACAACGTACCCTTTGAGGTGGATATCACGAACAGCGTCACCGGCGAGAGCCTCAGCTACGAGTGCCGCATGCACACCTACTCGGACGCGGTCTCGCTGCTGGTGGACCGGGAGTACAAGCTCATAGGCTGAAAAAATTGCAAAAATGATGCGAAAATGATACAAGTCTGACGAAAATACGATACAAGCGCCCTGTATGCTTATACATACAGGGCGGTTTTTTACCGCTCCTTGGAGAAAGGAGCAAGCTATGAAAAGACTATCGGGTATTCTTTTTGCCTTTCTGCTGGCAGCGCTGCTGGGCATGGGCGTCATGGCCTTCACGACGGCCGCGCCGGAGACGAGCGCGCCGCCGGCCTCGGACACGGACCCGCTGCCTGAGCTGCCGGAGCCGGAGCGAGAGACCGACTGGCGGCTGACGCTGGTGAACGAGGATAACCCGCTTTCAGAGGACTTTGAGCCCGAGACCGCGGAGGCCGACGGGGGGTATCTGTTCGATATCCGCGCCGTGGAGCCGCTGCGCGCGCTGCTGCAGGCGGGCCGCGAGGCCGGGCTGGACCTGGTGGTCACCTCCGGCTGGCGCAGCTGGGCGTATCAGGAGCAGCTCTTTGAGGACAAGGTCGAGCGCGTGATGGCCGAGACGGGCCTGGAGCGCGCCGAGGCCGAGGAGATCGCCGCCGACGAGGTCGCCCGTCCCGGCACGAGCGAGCACCAGCTGGGGCTGGCAGTTGACATAATCTCAAACGCACATCCCGACCTGGACGAGGGCTGGGCGGAGACGGAGGAGGCAGTGTGGCTTAAAGAGCACTGCGCGGAGTATGGGTTCATATTGCGGTATCCGCCGGACAAGTCCGACATCACGGGGATAGTGTGGGAGCCCTGGCATTTCCGCTACGTGGGCGAGGAGGCCGCGGTTTACATAATGGAAAACGACCTCTGCCTTGAAGAGTATCTCGCAGCGCCCCAAGTGTGAAAGTTTCGTCCACCTTTTCAAAGGTGGTGGGGTGCAGGGGCAAAGCCCTTGCCCGCCCGCCGCAGCGGGCGGAACTCTCTTGTGCTCAAATGAGATCAGGAAGGGGGTCCGAGGGGGAAACCCTATCAAGGGGTTTC
>X96_European_Hare__coassemble_670_pt1 | contig 29195 bp, 24 predicted proteins | sample X96_European_Hare__metabat2_high_PE_013 | metagenome-assembled genome bin X96_European_Hare
AGGCGGCGCTTGCCCTGGCCCTGCGTCTGGCGGTATTCGGGTATGACCTGAGCCACCGCAATCGTCTTGCGCACGGTCATAGTCGAACTGATCTTGATGCTCATGTCACCGCTGCGCTCGGAGGAGTATTCGGCGGTGACATCGTCGGTGCAGCCGAGCATGAGCTGCACGTCAGTGTTGCCTATTATCTCAGCCCAGAGGTTGTTCGGATAGCGGTTTTGCAACTGGCCCAGGCTCTGCACTGCGAGCATGACATATATCGCACGGCTGCGTATGACCGAGAGAGTACGCGTGAAGTCCGAACCATCAGCTGCGCCGCCGAGCTTGCCGATGTTGTTGAATTCGTCGAGTATGAGGTTCACCGGAACTGCGCAGCGCATCTCAGGCGTGCCGTCGGCATAGCGCACGAGCTTGATAAACAAAAAAGAGAAGAACAGCGACGAGAGGAACGACATGGTTGCATCCTGATCGCTGAGTACGACGAAGTACGCGCACTTGTGTCTGCCGGGCGCGGTGAGCTCAATGTCACTGCGGCTTATGATATTTCGCACAGCCTCATTTTGCAGCACCTGTAGGCGCGTGCCGAGGCCTAGTACGATGCCGGAACGAACCGTATCGCTGGCCTGGGCGAAGAGACTGAAGGGTGCGCGTGCCGGATGGTCGAGCTGTAGCTTCTCGAAGAGCGCCGTGAGCTGACGCTCGCTGTTGCGTACGAGCATCTGGTAAACTGCGGCGAGATTCTTTTCGTACGGCGTCCTGCTCGGGTCGAGGTCTACATAGAGCACGAGCGCCTTGAGCAGGTTGGCTTCACCGTTATCCCAGAAGTGATCGCCCTTGCCCTCGCTGGTATTGCCTATAATAACGTTGGTCAGCACCTGCGCGAGCAGCGTATCGCCGCCAAGATCGGACATACAGTTCCATGAGTCGCCATGCAGCGGGTTAACAAGGTTGAATACTTTGACCTCGTAGTCGTGGGCGCGGAACAGCTCTGCGGTGTCGCTGTAGAGTTCTCCCTTGCTGTCCGTGATGATGGCCGACTCGCCACGGCGGATGATATTGAAAAGCGCAGGACGTATCACGGCGCGTGATTTCATCGTGCCCGACGCGCCTATGACGGCTATGTGCCGGTTGAGTTTGGTGTCCACGGGCAAGCAGACGGCGCTGCCGCTGCGTTCGCCGAGAATGATGCCCTCGGCTTTGCTTATTGGTTTTACTTCCAACACTTCGCGCAGTTCGCGCTCGCTCATCCACGCCGCCGTACCGTAGGTGCCGTCGCGGCTGAGCACAAAACCGCGCGGGTCGTAGTCCTTGTCCTTGAACGCACCGAATTTCAGATAGGCCGTGACTGCGGCCAAAATAGCGAACAGCAGCGCCGCGCTTTTGAGCCCGGAGGCAGTGAAGGCTGCCGACATACAGGCGAGCCAGCTCAAGTCGACTGGCTCCAGTTCCACCTGACCGGTCAAGCCGCCCGCATCCTGCCAGACTGAGTAGCTGCCCAGCAACTGCCCCAGTACGCCGGCAAAGTAGAGCGTAGCCGCGAGAGCCAGTATGATGCCGGCGGCTATACCGGCCTTACGTTTCAAGTTCCATCGCCTCCTCAATTCTGTCCATGCTTATAGTCCGCACTCCGGCTAAGCTTCCAATGTATTCGCGCACAAAAGCGGCCTGTTCCGGGAAACAGAGCACCTCGTATTTGCCGCCGTACAGTTCAGCCGCCTCGCGGAAACGCAGGAGTCGGGCTATGTCGCCGTCGAAATGGGAGATTACACTCACTCCGTCAACAATAGCGTCGCACTCTGTCAGACCCATTCCGTTTTTGACGCGGTCTTCCGGATCAAACAGGACGTTGAGCAATTTTCGGTTCCAGTCTGGCTTGAGCAGCAGCTTCAGCATACGGGCTCCGAAAGAATTCAGGGGCACGAAGTGTATATGCGGATATATCCTGTCGAAGCGGAACTCCGGCCTGTTCGGATGGGCCGACGCCTCAAGCGTTGAGAGCGCTGTATCCACAGTCGTGCCGAAGAGAATAGCCGAGTCCACGCCAGTACCGGCGTTCATACGCGAAAGTTCGTTTAAGCTGTGCAGCGTCTTGAATTCGCCTAAGCCGTTCCATTTCATTGCAGTGGCGCGGGTGTTGTATACGGCGTAACAGCTACCGGTGGAGAACAGCGCGCCAACCGTGCGCGTGAACATTGTCTTGTTCTGCTCCCCGGCGCGCAGCCGTTTGAGGTCGCGGGCGAAATAAAAGACGTGGCGGTCTGTCACGGTTTGCCGGATGCTCTCGGTTTGCAGCGCTGGAAGCAGGTATGGCCATATCTCTGCACCGGAGCGCATGAACATGGCGGCGGCTTCAGCGACGCGGTGGTTGCGCTCGCGGTGGGCCCTGTCGCCCGGGAAGCGGTGTCCGTAGAATGAGCCCATGTAGTACCGGTACGCCGCCGGGTGGAACCAGTCGAGCACGGGCAGTGCGCCTTTATAAAGTCGCAGGGACTTTTCCAGGCCTCTGCCGCTTATCTGGAAGAGCCGCGCATCTATCTGAGCGCTCCCGTCGGAATTGCGTATGACTTGCCTGCCGGAGCCGCGTCGCACAAGCTCGCGCAGCACCCTCTCGTTGCCGAGCAAGTGGAGCGAGCGCAGTGGGAATTCGCCCGTCACGGCGAGCAGGCTCACCAATAGAAACGCCTGACTGCCGGGTCGCAGCGTCATCATTGCGCCTCACCCGGCGACGCGGCATTTCCCGACAACGTGACTGCTCTCTTTGTCGGAATCCGGGCCGCGTTTGGTGGCGAAAAAACCGTGCGGCGGCGGCATTTCTGCCGTGGTGAAAGCTGTGTAATTTTCACCAGGCACTTTTGAGCCGTTTTTACACAGCTTTTTTGCCGTTTTGAGGAGGGAAATCACGGAGCTTCACCCCCTCGTCCGGCATGGTTTTCTCGGCCTCGAACCATGCGGCAAACTCGCGCTGCGGCACGACGTAGACCTCGGTGCGCTCGACTGCCGCGGCGGCGCTGCAGTAGTAGTGCGAGCACAGCCCCGGCGCGTCGTCGGTCATGGTGTAGAGCGCGATGCAGTCGGAGATCATGTTTATCTCGATGTTGTCGTGGTCGCGGCGTTGCCGCTCGGGCCTGTCCTCGGCGTAGACGTGGCGGTATATGAGGACGCAGTCATCAAACCGAACCGGCGGCTTTCCCGTGAAGAATCCGCGCAGGGCAGGGAGCAGGATGGAGCGCACATACTCAGCAGAGCCCCTCTCCTTTTTAGGCAGCAGCAGTGGCAGGCGGACGCTGAACCAGCCCTCTGCCGTGAAGCCGATCTCTACAGGCACATTGGCGGCAGTGATGGTTTCAACGTCCATAGACGCGAAGGGCGAGCCGGTGAATGCCGGGAGCGCCCTTGCAAGCAGAACTGCCTGCTCCGCCGCCGCTGCGCAGCGCAGCGATGCAGCGTATGTTAGGTCGGCAGAACCAAGCGCATACATACGTCTTGTGTTGGAAGCGGCAATGTCTAGCTTCTTCACCGCTCTCTCCAGAGAGGCAAGTGCCGCAGAAAAAGCACCGGCGAGTTCACTCGTTTTCGGCATAGAATTTCACCTCCGGTTCCTCCTCGCCGCTGAACTCCACGGTCGCAAACAGACAGGGAACACGAGGCAGCCGCAGCTGTGAAGCCATCTGGATATTTGGCACGACAATTATGTACTTCATGTCCTCCTGCGGCTGGAGCAGCCGCGCGAGGTGCACTTCGCCCTCGTAGAGCACGACAATCTCATAGCCGGTGTTCTCCTTGAGGAAGAAAAGCTGCGAAGGATATGTCGCGGGGTAGTGAGCCATGGGGTCTACGCTGCCTATGAACTGGAGCAGTACCCACACAGCGAGTATTGTGCGCTGGTCGGGCTTGCACAGTTCGTCCAGACCCAGGTAGTACCCGCCGCCCACGTCAGAAATGCGCCCGGTGCGTTTCAGGTTCCGCAGGATTTTTTCTGCGGTCTCAGGCTTCTTGTCATGCAGCAGGCGCACGACCTGCGTTTTCGGCAGGGCGCCGTACTGCGAGAGCCACTTTATGACATACTGTTCATCGGTAAGCAGCACGCTTACACCTCCTTGTGCGTATTCTCATGCGTATGCGCATTTTGAGCATTGTGCGCTTTCTTCTCCCTGACTATCTCTTCGAGCTCGGCGCGGTCGGTGGTTATCATCTCGGTCTCAGTCCTGGACGCGCGTATAACCACGGGTATCTTGTTGTTGTTCGAGCTGACGAGCGCCTCGCCTCGCTCGAACTGCGTTATGGCACGTACCTCCGTTCGGGTGAGCTTCAGCGTCTCCTGGACGTAGCGCGCCTCGTCCGGCTCAAGGTTTAGGATTATCTTGTTCTTGGAGTTGTTTATGATGGCCCTGCCGTACTTGCCGTCGTCGAGAGAGAAGAAGTCCGAGAGATCCTGCGTGGCAGATATGGCCGCTCCGCCGTAGCCGCGTATGACCTTGAATATCTCAAGGCAAAACTCAGCGGCCATGCGGTTGGAGCTTGCGCCTATGAGCTGCCATATTTCGTCGATGAAGATGGCCTTACGCTTGGTGCGGTCAGCCTTTATCTGATCCCAGACGTAGTCGAGCGCGATGAACATGCCCACAGGGAGCAGTTTGCCCTTAAGCTCCGAGAGGTCAAGCACTATGTACTTGTTGCTCAGATCCACGTTCGTCGCGCGGTTAAAGGACTGCGCCGAGCCGGTCACAAAGCGGCTCACGATAGCAGCAAGCCGCGCCGTCATGGGGTTTGCCTTCAGGTGCCTGTGCAGGTCGCCGAGTATGGGCATAGGCTTCATGCGCGGTGGGTTGGCGGCCCGGTTGGCGTATATTGATGCGTTGTCGTGGTCAATGCCGAAGTCAGCGTAGGTTTTTATGAGCGCCTCATCGAGCATCTGCTCCTCCTCGTTGGACATATCCGGTATGAGCAGACCGAAGAAGGTCATGAGCTGCTGTATCTTGCGCGCGAGCAGCGAGTCCATTTCCGAGTAGTCCATGCCGTCGAGCAGCTCCATCTCAGGCGAGAGCGTGTGGCGTATCTCCATGATGTTTATGCAGTGCGGCGAGCCGGGCGCAATGCGTATGAACTCGCCGCCTATGCGTTCACAGGCGCGCCGGAACTCATGCCCCTTGATGGGCGCTATGATGAAGCATTGTATGCCGCGCATCCTCATGCGCAGGGCAAGAAGCTGCATGGTGAAGGTCTTGCCCGCGCCGGAGGTGCCGAGAAGGACTAGGTTCGCGTTCTTATGCATCTTAGTGTTGAAGAGGTCGACTATGCACAGCGAGTTGTTGTAGCGGTTCACACCCAGCAGCACACCGGTGTCGTCGGACATCTCAAAGCTCGTGAAAAGGTAGGTCGAGGCCGCGCCGCTGGTGAGCACGTTGCGGCGGGATTTCTTTTCGAGCGAGGTGGGGACACTCAGAAATGGCATGACCGCCTGCAGCGCCGGCTCCTGTTGAAAGAGACAGTCGCTGGTGTACATATCCATTGACTTGAGCATATCCGAAATCTGCTGCTTGCGCCACATGAGTTCCTCATAGGTTTTGGCTGAGATCGTGATAAACACACTCATGTAAAAGAGGTCCTCGTTGTAGTTGGCAATGCCGTTCTTAATGAAATACCCTGCACGGATGGAGTTTGTCAGCTCCTCGTAATCTGTACTCGTATCCTGAATCCCCTTGAGCTTGGTGCGGTTGAGGCGGATTCGCTGTGCGACTTTGTCTATGGTCTTGCTGCGGTTTTCGCGACGTAGGTGGACGTCCACGTCAACACCTTCGCCGGCGTTGACCAGCGAGGACATCCAGCCTGCGCGCACACGACTGGGATAGCCGCCGGCGCGAATGTAGAGGAAGGAGTAATAGAGGCCATCCATGACTATGTAGTTGTAGTGCGTGAGGTCTATGCCGCGCGGGGCTATGAAGTTTGTTATGCGTATATGTGGCACCGGGTCGAGCCCTATTATCTTGCCCCGCGCGGCCATCGTGTCCACCACGACGCGGTTCACGCGCGAGGAAAAGGGCTCGTCCACGCAGGAGCGCCGGTTGAAGAACATATACAGTATCTCTGCCGTGGCCTCGTCGGGGTCGGACGGGCGCACGATGCTGTTGCCGCACTGGTTGAAGTAGGTCCGCGCGGTCTGCTCGGCGGTTTGCAGCATGCTGTATATCTTGGCGTAGTCATCGCCATCGCCGCGCAGGGACTCGTACTCGAATATGAGGAAAAAGCGGCGTGTGAGTGCCTCACGGCTGCCCACGTCGCGTATGAGCCGTATGTAATCTTCACCCATCGCGCGGCACTGGGGGTCGTCCTCACGCTCCAGCTCGGAGCGTATCATGGCGACGTGCCTGTCCGAATCAGCCTTGCGTGTGATAGACTTGAACTGCAAGCGCATGGGCGAGATTTTCAGCCAGCTTGCAAATGTCGAGATGATGTTGAACTGTTCCTCATCTGAGCGCAATGTAAAGTTGATAGGCTCTATCTCCAGTATCTTGATATATCTGCCGTCGGTGGTTTCAATTACGCCTCCGCGTATCTCTCGTATAGGCAGGTAGTCCTGCGCGGACTCATGCCCTTTGGTTTTTGAGCTTTTTGCCTTTCTTCCGGCCATGGCATATCCTCCTGAAGTGAAGCTTGCGCCTGTGTGACCAGAAACGCAGAATATTACCTATGTATTGAAACAGTGAACCGCCGTCCACACCCATGACCGCGACTACTCCAATCGGTATGAGCGTGACGGTCATGACCACAACGCGCAGAGTGCCTGACAGTGGTATCCAGAAGAGCTCCGGCGCGCCTACTGCCGCGATAAGCAATACGGCTTCGACGGCGTTTCGCGTGTCGACCATTCCACCGAAGAGCTTGCCCGAGTCGGTATAGTTCGCCGGTATGTCGTAGACATTTGAGTATTCCTTGTCATCCAAGCGTGTTACCTCCAAATCAGACTATTATGTTTCTACCAACTCCACATTCGGCCGTCTGTAGTAGCGTATATAGTCCGGCGAGTTGAGCACCACGCCGCTGCCGCTGGTGCAGTGTACCCAGAGCTGACGGCCATCGGCGTCGGTGCCGGCGTAGATTAGGACGTGGTTGGTGTCGGCGTTCGGCAGGTTCTGAAAGCCGAGGTCACCGGGTATGAGCTCGCTCTCTGCAATCTCTGTGCTCGCGTTCCACTGTCCCCATGTCCCAGCGCCTATTGTGACGCCGAGCGCGGTCTGGTACGTCCAGTCCGAGAAGCCCGAGCAGTCGAGGCCGTATGGACGTATGGTGCCGGTGGTAGTCGAGCCCGCGGCGGTCACGAGCTTCGGCGTGTTCCACTCGTCGTTCCACCCCGGCGCGGACTTGCCGCCCCAGAAGTACGGGACTCGCCCTACGAGCGAGAGCGCCGTCTTGAGCACTTTCTTTCGCTCGTCGCTGCAGTTGAGAGCGCTTACGAAAGCGTTTATCTCGGCCTCGCTCATAGCCTCCGCGCTGGTTGTCGTGCTGTTTTCCGCGCCATATAGCGTCTTGCTTATGGCTTGGGCCATGTAGTCGATTGCTTCGGCGTAGGTTATGTTGAACTGGTCGTAGACGGCGCTGGGGTCGATGCCGAACGCCTCGTAGATGACTGAGTTGTCAAAGGAATGTATGGTGCAGACGACCACGCGCGCTGCCTCAGGCGCAGAGCCGCTGGGAGTGTAGTACGTTGCTGTGCGAGTGCCCGTTATCTTCCCGCCTCTGTACACCGGGACGGTGACTGTGACGGAACTATATGTCGCGGTCGGCTCGGTCATTGTGCCGTCCGGGACGTAATATGTGCGCTGCTCGGTGAAGTAGCGGTACTGCGTCACGCCGTTGATGCTGCCAGTCGGAGTGCTCCCGGTCACGACGGTCACGGTGACGGGGCTGTAGGCGGTGGTTTCCGCTGCGGCCTTGCCACCCTCCTCATAAGTCACGGGGAACATTTCCCCAGCCACGGCGGCTAGTTTTGCAGCCATATCCTCGGCGCTGGTGTCCTGCTGGGCAAGCGAAGCTGAATAAGCGGCGAGGATGAACTCAACGTCGTAATTGGCCTCGCTTGCGGCGTCGTCTATTAGCGCCGCCATGGACAGCTCATAGTCATAGCCGCCCTCTGAGATGATTTGCTCCACCCGTTCCAGTGCAAGCTCGTGACCGTGTGCCACCCCGGCGTCTACCACGCTGGCGAGAGCGCTGTAGTGCTCCTGGAGCGAGGACACGCCGGAATCGTCGCCGAGCACGCTGCCAAGCAGGACTGATGGGATGGAGACAATGAGTATGATGAAGAACAGCAGCAACAGGCAGAGGAACACCAGCACTTTGAAAAGAGTGTGACGCAGTTCCCAGGCTGTGGAGAGCACAGCTCCCCACGGGCCGGTCATGGCGACGCCCACGGCGGAACCGGCGACGGCCTTAGTTCCCGCCTTGGCCGCTGCTGCGGCAGCGTTGGCGCGCCCGGCGGTTTTCGCCGCGCTGGTCAGACGTTTGGCGGCAGCTGCATAGTTGTCACTGCTGTCGCTGAAGATATGCTGTGACATGGGATGTCACCTCCGCTTCTTGCGCGGCGGCTTAATCTCTGCACAAGTACGTTTCTGGGGCGCAGAATACTTGCCCGGTGTTGCCTTGTACTTGACTGCTTCAACTTGCGTGGTCTTGATGCTTCCGTTTTCGTAGACGGGTTTGCCGTCCTTATAAACCGGGCGCTGTTCGACGCCTGGAGTACCGTGTACGGCGATCCACTGCCCGCCTCGCTTGTCCTCATATACCTGGTAATCCCCACGCGGCGGCGCATAGATCGCGGTGTCATAGAACGCGGTGCCGCTGCCGTCGGCGTGGAGTACGGCAAAGTGCCCATCCTCGCGGCTGTCGCCGTTGACTGATGTGACGGGCTGGGCGTATCCGGGCATGAAATCCCGAAACATGGCTTGATTGTACTCCGAGGCATCATCTCCCGCTTCAAAGGCAGGTGATTGAGCGTGCGGCTGCATTGCATACCAGTCCACGCCGTTTGACGCGGTGATGACCTCGTGGGGTGCGTCCGGTTCATCGTAATATGCGCTGTTGTACCAAAGCGAGCTGCCGCTATCCGATGCAGCCTCTATAACGCCGTCTTCAACCGTGCGCAGTATGGTGTCGTCGGAAGCACCGGGGAACACAGACGCGACTGTGGCAGCCTCTTCGGCGGCACCGGTGAATACAGGCGCGTCGTAGAACGCTCCGCCGCCCTCACCGGAGACCATCTGGTACCAGGTGCTGCCGTCGGACGCTGCAACTACCGAGTGCGGCGCATCGGGTTTCTCATACTGCGCGGTGTTGAACAGCTCTACACTGCTGATATTGCCGGCCGCATCCGTGACGCTTGTGCTTATATGTCCGCCCGTGATCTGCGTGTCAGAAAGCGTGCAGCCGCCTAGCTGCGGCATATAGTTTGCGAGGCTTCGGTCTGCTATATCGCCTGCTATACTGCCCGAGACGCCCTCTGTGCGCGAGGCTACAGTGGAGATGGAGTTGCCTGTCAGCACCGCACCATTTCTGGCCGCCATGCCGCCAAAGGCGCGCCCCACAAAACCGACGCTGCCGCCCATGCCCATGCGCTGCCCGCCATCGACGACGGCGTCGCGTACATAGCTGTTGCCTTTGAACTTGCTGGACAGGGTGGAGGCAAACCCGCTTGCGGCAGCGCCGGTACCTGTGGCTGCAGAACCGCCGCGGAAGACGTTGCCGGCGCTCTTTGCTCCGCCGCTTACACCTGAGAGCACCCGCGCAGCCATTAACATCTCCATGCCCATGCTCGAGCCGGTCTGTGCGACGTTGAGTCCGAGCGAGGCAAGATAGCTGTCAAAGCGCTGGGCGGTCTTGAGAAAAGCCAAGGCGCAGAAAAACCAGAGGAAAATTGAACCCTGACCGCTGGTCAGTGCGCCGCCGTTTGCTATGTATTGCCCGACTGAAGAATTGAATGTACGAAGGAACCAAACATTGAGCACCAGCAGCAGAAGCTGTGAACCCACCATTCGGCACCAGCTGGCGAACACCTGATTCGTGGCACGGGAACCGCCCATGGCGAATGCGAGCGGACTTGTATAACACAAAACGCCCACGACAATATAACGTTCGACCGTTTCAAGCAGCAGTTTGAAGTAATTCCACCCCACGGAGATGAGCAGGATAAGAAGCAGCAAGGGTGCGATGACTGTAACGGTCGAAGCTATGGTGATGAGGCCGTTTGATATGACCTCCTCCAGCCCGGCGAAGGTAAAGTCTTCAGCCGTCAGTTCCACGTCCATGAGCGCAGTGTACGGAGCACGGGCAATATCGAGCAAAAGCGTGAAGATGGGTTTTGCATAGCCGACCAATACGCTGAAAAGGCAGCTGCGCACGACTAACTGCCATGGATTTTCCGCATCTGTTATTGGCCCGCCGAATACGCGGAAGAGCTGCCAGACACAGATCAGGAAGAGCAGAGCCCAAGCCATGTACTGCATAACCTCAAAGGCTGCGGACACAAAGGGAAAGTACTCCTCCATGGCAGTCATGTCCGTGCCAAGGGCGTTTAGAAACAAGCCGGATATGGCGTCCATAACAGACGATGCTATGCCGGCCACCCAGTCGATGATGCCTTCAAATATCCAGTCGAGCACAGTTCACCTCCGTCAGCCGCCGGTGTACTGGCCGCCGGCGATCAGAGGCTGCAGGTACGCCACGATGAAGCCCAGTGAGTTGAGCACGATCCATGTGATAACTATGCGCTTCAGCCAACTCGTGGCCTCGTCCACCGCCCGCTGGTTCCGAGAAACCATGCGCACGATAAGCGCGATGGCCGCGACCGTAACGGCGACAATGGTGCTGATAGCCACCAGCTGGCCGTACACGTCCTGCATGATGCTCGAGAACCTGTCCCAGATTGTCGTCCCTGATGCGGCGAAAGCCGGCGTCGCCAAGATTACCAGCGAGCACATTGCAGCGATGGATGACCAATAGGCCTTGACGAGCCTCCGCTTTTCCACCTTGACTTCTTTCTTCACAAATCTACCTCCTTTTGTACGCGAAAAGCGCCGTGCTCAAGGGATTTGAGCGCGGCGCTTTTCTGGTTTGCCCGGTTGTGGATGGTGCAAGTATATACTTTTTCGCTTTGCGTGTCATCGGCGGAAGCTGTGCCATTTATCTGCCACTTTGTTTTCACGCCATCCCTTCCAGCAGCGTGAGCACCTCAAGCCAGGCGTCGGCCTCGCTGCTCGGCGCTGACCAGAGACGGAGCGAGACTATCTTGATCGCCTGCTCGCGCAGCCGGTAATAGTGCCGGGAGGAGAGGTCGAGCCGGAATAGCAAGTCAGTATGTGTCAGTTTGTCCGGGGCTATGTAGGTCAGGTAGATGAGGTCGTAGAGTTTCTGCCCATTACCCGGCTTGCGTTTGAGCACACTCAGGGCTTCGTTTATCCGGTCGAGCAGCAGGCGGGATTTGCGCAGGCTTTCCAAACGCGCTTCCAACTTGAGGTTTCCCATTCCAAGTTCGGCGTCCACACGGTCTAGGAGCGTGTCCAGACTCTCAAACGGCTGCTCCAGCTCGTCTGCCACCGTGTCCGGGAAGCACTCGAGCGCCCAGGCAATGTTGCGGTAGTTTTCAAGCAGCAGGCGAGTATTGTGGAACATCATGCGCTGCTTTTCGGCTTTGGCGGCGCGGACTTTTTCGCTGTCTATGTTCTCGTCGGCAATTACGCCGCGGCGTGTCAGAAAATCTATGAGCGCATCGGATTTCGACGGCTCATGTGAGGATTTTGTGGACAAATTCTTTTGCTTTCCCATATTTGAACCTCGCTTTGTCGTTTCAGAGCACAGGGCGCGCGGATGCTTGCGCGAGCCTGTGCAGTATTTACACCCCGGCAGTCATATACACGGCTCTCACAATTCCGGCAGTGAGAAAAATACGCGCGCGTTGTGCGGCTGAAAAGTGCAACGCGGCTTGGAGCTTCAAGCTCCGAGATAATTGCGCCGCTGCACAGCAGTATGAGCCGGTTGACGCGCTCGTTCTCGCTCAGGCCGGTGTGAGTATTTCCCGCGAGAATACGCATTCGTGCGATTATGCGCACAATCTCTGCGTTATCCGGCTGGGAGAACGCCGTGCCTGCGGGGTAGAGCTTATTGAAGATGAGGCAGCCGCCGGCGCCGGGCAGCCGGTACAGAGCGAAGGCATCCCCGTATTTTCGCAGGAATCTCCATACCTTGGTCTTTTCCCAGCCCCAGCGCCGCCCCAGAGCTTCCAGAGTGAGCGCGGCGCCCATAGTGCCAAACTGCACCGTGGGCGCCATATATGAAAACGCATTGCTGTTCTCCCGCCACACCGTGTGGCACCAGAGATCCAGCCATGCGTCTGCATCACCGAATTTAATTTTCCTATCTGCGAGCCGCTGTGTGATATTCCTCGGCAGGCAGATGAAACCGTAGCCGTCCGTGGCGTAGACCGCTCCGTCTGAGCAGCCCTCGCCTGAGCACTCGAGCACCCAGTCGCGGATGCCGTACTCGAGCTTCTTCGTGACGGGGTCGAGAGTGTAGCAGATGTACCCGAGCGATTGCAGCTCGTCGAGTATCTTAAGTGCTTCTCCGCGACGTCGGACTCCCAGTATGCTCTTCACGCCGACGATCCCGCCGGCCCACATACCGGGCGTTACCGAGTTCAAATATCCGCAGTAGCGGCCGTTTCCGAATCTGAACGCGGCGCGGGCTGCCAGCCGCGCCCATGAACCCAATACCCCATTGCCCGACGGCACCAAAGACCTCGGCAGTTTGACCCAGCTGTACTTGAGCAGACAGGACATGAGGGGAACTCCTTTCTTGTGTGGGTATTAAAAAGCCGGCCAGCAGAGCTGACCGGCATTTGTGTGTTACACAGTGTTTTTTAGAAAAGGGTATCTTAGACCCAACTAGCGGTGTTTATTCTCGTTGATTATCGGCACTGACTATTTTTATTCTCGAAGATCCGCATATCGGACACCTTTCAGGTTTCTTTAGAATGGCAGCATCGTAATCTTGCATGAGACAATCTTCACAGAACAAATATTCTTTTGTGTAAAGTGCTTTTCTTTTAGCTTCCAATTGCTTTTGTATTTCACACCGGCTTGGATTTTCACCAAGAATAAAATCAGGTGTAATAAACAAAGAAGTTTTTACTTTCAAAAATACATCATCAAATTCTGTTTCTTTGTACTCATAATCATCATATAAAAATAGCACATACCTTCGTTCTCGCTCATTGCTCCATTTATGATCTTTAACAGATAGAATCCAGTATTGTAAAACTGCCTGCAAAAAATCTCGCTTGTCGACATCAGTTAAATCAAACATATCAATTATGCTAAACAAGTAAACGAGTTCTTCTTTTGCTTCATCTTCATCATATAATACGTCAAATGTTATAACCTGTGAAATATAAGGGGCTTTAATCTTTTCTGGCAAGTCATTATTAACGCCTTGCCTTTTTGCAAGTTTATGCATACCAATTGGAGCTATTAGGTCAGCGATTATGTCATTTTTGTATCCATACAGGCACTCACCATAGCCGTTTTGCATGTCAGTGTCACCCAGCGCTTTACTGAAACACGATACATAGTATTTTCTTGTAGGTGTAAAGTCTATATCTTTTATCCAGCCATACTTTATCCAAGATGTATCAGCAAAAAGTTCTGGAATCACCTTTTGTTCTCTCTCATCATTTAATAATTCTGTTCTCTTCATCCAAATCTGTTGATTTACCACACTACTTTTAGCTGCGCTAGGAGTCAAATACTTACAAATATAGTCATCGTTATATCCGTTCCTTGATTTCAGTATAAAATTACTTATTTGCATCATTAGAACACCTTTTGTTGGGCGTTCACTTGCTGACTGCTGGTTTTTCTTAAGTAATTTTGCCTCTAACTCTAGTAGTCTATATAATTCGTCCCTTGTAAATTCCCATATTTTCTCTGCCTTGCTGCCGTGCATATTACTAAGATCAAGCAACATAGATGAGTAAGCATATGTAATCAGATTAATCTCACTGGTTCCCTGACTCAAGCAAATCGCACTTTCAATAATTTCTATTAACTGTTCTACAAACGTTTTTCTTTTTTCAACATCAAACTTTTGGTATGCTAAATGATATAATTTCATAGGCGGTATAAGTCCTTGTTCATAAGGCAAAATGCGCAATGAGTTCTTTCCTTTTCCAGCAGGCATGCACCATGAAATCATTTTCTGCAGTTTTGTAACGTAAGATATAATGCTATACAAATAAGTTTTAAGCGAATTTATCTGGTAAAACGTTGCTTCTACATAAAGTGAATTTATTATTCCGACTTCATACTCTGTTACTCTATGTACCCCACGTTCAGAATGCTGATTTAAATCATGTTCATTTATCAAAGACAATAATATCTCTCGCGTTCTATGAGTTGGGGTTTCCCTAAACTTCCTAACCCATTCGCTTATCAAATCCAATGTTTGTTCACGGTTATTAGCAGGCCAATCTTTTGGCTTGTCTGCAAAAATTTCTTCGTATTCTGAATTCATATTGGGACTAGACATTAGGTGCTCTCCTCGTTTATATACTTTTGCCTAAAGAGTGTAAAGATTTTTGGAAAGTACGCGATCTGTGCAAAAGGGTTTTAACACTGTAGCTTCTGCAATCTCTGTTTCTCGAAAATTATAGGTATTTTCTCACAATCTTATTATAACATTGATGTGCGGTAGTTTCTATTCAGGCATTATGAAATCATAAAATTTCTATAAAATCAATTTTACAAAACACAATTCTACTGAATTCTCTTGATTTTTGTTTTCTAAAATGCTATCCTGTTTTCAAAAAAGGAGGCGATGGCTGTGTTGCCTGTTGAATTGGAGGCTCTTGTCAGGGAAGTTGTTTCGCAAAAGTGCGAAAGGCAGAATTTGGAGTTGAAGCGCGCTGGTCAGGGCACGCCGGAAAGGTTATATGACACACTGTCCAGCTTCTCCAACCAAAGCGGAGGGGGCGTAATCATATTTGGCGTAGATGAAAAGGACGGCTTCAGCATAACCGGAGTCTACGACGCGCAGGATCTACAGGCAAAGGTGACTGCTCAGGCGCTCCAGATGGAGCCTGTGGTGCGACCCGTATTCACTCTGGCAACCATAGACGGTAGAACCGTCGTGAGCGCGGAAATCTCTGAGTGCGATATATACGACAAACCCTGCTATTATAAGGGCGCCGGTAAAATGCGCGGTTCGTATATCCGTGTCGGCGAGGCCGATATGCCGATGACCGAATACGAGATATACAGCTATGAGGCCTTTAAGCGTAAGATACAGGACGAACTCCGGCCGGTCGAGCGCGCGGACATGGATTCGTTTGATAAAGACGCGCTCACGGAGTATTTTTTCAAGCTGCGAAAAATGAAACCCAATCTTGCCAAACAACCTGACGTGAAAATATTGCAACTACAGGGCATAACCGATAAGGGCGTGCCGACTGTTGCCGGCATAATGATGCTTGGCGAATATCCGCAGGCCTTTTTCCCGCAGCTGAGCGTAACCGCTATGGTAGTGGCGGGGACGGAGATAGGCGAAATAGGCGCCGGCGGCGAGCGCTTCATAGATAATCAGCGCATTGAGGGTACCCTGACGCAAATGTTAGAGGAGACCATGGCGTTTGTTAGACGGAACACCAGAAACGCCACAATCATTGATGAGAACGGCAAGCGCGCGGACAGAACAGAGTACCCTATGGTTGCTGTCCGCGAAATTATACTCAACGCCCTGATACACCGGGATTACAGCATTCACACCGATTGCTCCCCTATACGGGTCGTACTATACTCCAACCGCATGGAGGTGGAGAACCCCGGCGGGCTGTATGGACGCATTACCGTGGATGAGTTGGGAAAAATGTCCGCTGACACCCGCAACCCATTTATCGCCGGCGGACTTGAGGTCCTGCTGGGAACTGAAAACCGGTTTTCCGGCATACCGACTACCATCCACGAGATGAAGAAAGCCGGGCTGCCTCCGGCCGTATTTGAGAGCAAGCGCGGCATATTCAAGGTGACGCTGTACAATTACCGCTCTGAGAGTAGGGACAAAACGGCCCTGAACAGCACAATGCGGGAGATTATAGCCTACTGTACTCAACCGCGGAGCAGGAACGAAATTGCTGAGCATGTTGGAATAGAAACTCCATCCTATGTCGTGCAGAGATACCTACGTCCGCTTTTGGACATGGGCTTACTCGAAATGACGATGCCCGATAAGCCCAAAAGCAAGAACCAGAAGTACGTCGCAGTAAAGCAGTGATGCTGCCAAAAAGCTGAAAGGCGCTTGAGTTTATCAAGCGCCCTTTTACTGCGTCTGTGCGGTTGAACAACCACTGGTTGCTAATATTCTGCTAATAGGACAGTTTGAAACTGTGCGTAATAGGTGGCTTTCACATAACAGTGAAAAAACAATTACTAAAAAATAATTGTAATATTCGCCATTATGCTAGCAGATTTGAAACTATTGAGGCCAAATAGCATTTTCACAGATGACCTCCTAAGCGGAATGTAGTGCGTTCGAGTCGCGCCGGGGGTGCCAAGACGCCGTGGTCGTTTGACCACGGCGTCTTTTTATAGGTGGCTTAGATTGATATCACTTTCTCCGGATATTGCGCGAGGATTCTCCGTATTTCCGCCATGTCCTCTTTTTGATACTTGTCCGCCCAGCGCAGAAGTGCGGTCACCGATTTCAGGGATTCCTTTTTGCCCTTTTCCAGTCCCAGCTTTCTTCTGACGAAGCGGCGGATGATGCGGTATCGGTATTTGTACCTCGGGACGTTCAGCAGATATATCCTGTCGGCGTCCTCGAAGCACCGGCGGCACCAGGTATAGTACACGCCCTCGATTATCCAGTCGGGGTTTTTCAGTATATCGTCAAGAAGCAGCCCGCGTTCTTCGCGGGCTCTTTTGCGTCCGTAGGCGTTTGAGCTGTTGTCCCATTGCAGCTCGTCCAAATCATAGTGGGGAATGCCGTATTCTTCAGACAAGGCCCTGGCCAGATGCGTCTTCCCGCTCCCGCTGCCGCCGATAATATGTATCTTCACCTTTGTGCCTCCGCTCAACCACTGTGGAAAATGATTATACCATATCCGCTGCGGATTTGGCACGGGTCATTCGGGAAGAAATGCGGGGATGTCATTCCCCGGCGTAGAGGCCTGTCAGGCGGGTGAGCTGGATATAGTGCTTATATAGCACGCCGAAGCGGTGGAGGTAGCCGGGCTGCCAGGGTTTGGACTTGCCGCAGAAGTGCAGAATGGAGGTATGGCTCAGGACCCAGTCCAGGTCGCACTCTCCGCCGCTGCGCAGAAGATAGGTGTTGAAATTCCGAGCGTCGTAGTTCCACACCGCGTCATCCAGCTCCAGCGTCCGCTCTCCGTACAGGGCGTTCAGGACGTCCTGGTCGGGCAGCACCAGCTCGCGGGCGTGGCGCTCCACGTAGGCGAATATCTCCTCCGGCACGACCTCACGCCGGGCGGCGTCCAGGTCGATGAGCAGCACGCCGGAGTTGAAGTATTTGCTCTCCGTGCCCAGACGGACCTGGTTTATGCCGGACACCAGCTCGGTCTTGCCCTTGTGCGACGCCGCTGCATAGATGCAGCTCCCGAGGTCGGTCTCCCACAGCGGGCGCAGGGGATTTATCACCAGCGTGTCAGGGTCCAGGTACAGCACGCGGTGCACATCCCCGGGCAGCAGCTGCGGCGTGAGCAGCCGGTAATACATCTCCTGCGGATACTGTTTTGTGACGGGTGCGTTCTCAAAGAGCCCGCTGCCCACTGCCACGGGCTGCAGCCCGATGCCGTAGCGCTCACACAGCGCCTCTACCTCCGTGAGCGCTTCCGCGGATAGGTTGCTGTGCATGAGATACAGCGTAAACCGCTCGCCGGGGTTTGACGTGTGCAGGGAGGTCAGAAGCACCTGGAGCGGGGGGACGTAGTTGTCGTCCAGGGTGACCAGAAGTTTGATGTCGTCCATTTTCAATACCTGGAGTCGAAGAGGTCAAGCGCCGACACGACACTGTCTATGCCCAGAATGAGCAGATACAGGCCTATGACGTAGCCTATGGAAAAGAACGAGACCATGGGATTCACTATCATCAGGAAGCCGAGGACTATGCCCAGAATGTTGAGGACCAGCGTGAAGTAATAGTATCCGCTCCTGCCGGCGAAGCGGATCAGGGGCAGGCGGGTGAGCCTCGAGATGCAGTGGGCTATGAACCAGATGGGGAAGAGCACGATAAGCGTCCAGACGCCCGCCGAGGGATAAATCAGAATGAGCAGGCCGGCGATGACGCTCAGTATGCCGCTCGCCAGCGAGAGCCCCGGGCCGAAGCCTGTGCGCTGCTCAAGCTTGACGTAGAACACTATGTCTATGACGCCTGTGATGAGGGCCAGAATGCCGTACAGAAATGTGACGCCGGTCAGCGCCGCTGCCGGACGCGCAAAGGAATAGATGCCGAGCGCGATCAAGAGTATGCCGAGAATGAGTTCGCCCCATCCAAGTGTTTTTTTGCTTCTCATAAATATTACTCCTTCAACCGTTTTCTAGGAGCCGGGACCTTCCGAACTCTTGGCTGTATAGTAGCCCCGGCGGCTTGGCGGCGCCACTTTTAATATTCCGGATGTGTCCTTATACAATTCGGAATGTGTAAGATTTTTTTACACTTTCCCATTTGTATAAGGACACATGCGCAGACTTGAGAGTGTCGCCGGGGGAAAAATACTGGTATAAAAAGCACAGAGGGCAGGCGAATGACGCCTGCGGCAGGCTTACTCGGCTGTGAAAGGAGCTGGTTTAGACCTATGAACTTGAATCAGGAGCTTTTCGCCATCAAGCTTTACGAGATGGAGAAGCAATACGGAAAATTGCAGAGCCGGATACGCATATGCGGCGGGGAGGACCGGGAAAAGCTGAGCGAGGAGCTGCAAAGGGCCGTTGACGAGTACCGCGAGCACTCGCTGACGCTCCAGAAAAGTGTGGAGGGCAGCCGCTCCAAGGCAGTAGCTGAACTGGCCAGGACCCAGCTCGAGTGCAGCAAGAAGATGGAGAAGCTGCTCACGGACGGCAGAATTGAGGAATACCTCCATTCCGATGACTCCAGCCGCGCGGAGGACCGTGCGGAGGCGGCCACACTCTATGCCGAGTACGCCATCGACTATGCCGTTTCGACCATGCAGTACGCGCTGATATCTGCGCTGTCGGCCATGGAGCTGCAAATGGATACGGACAAACCGAAAGGAGATAACTGAGATGCAGGAAGTAAAGAAGCCGAAAAAACCACTGCTGTTTTATTATGCCATCGTGCTGCTGGTACTGCTGCTTTTCAACTTCCTCGCCATGCCCTGGCTTGCACAGCGGCAGGTGCAGGAGGTCGACTACGGCACCTTCATCGAAATGGCCGCCAATAAGGAGCTGGGCCAGGTGGAGGTCCAGGAGCAGGACAACCAGATAATCTTCACCAACAAGGACAACACCGTGGTATACAAGACCGGCATGATGCCCGACCCGGACCTCACTCAGCGCCTCGCCGACTCCGGCGCCAAGTTCTCCGGTCAGATAATCGAACAGGCCAACCCCGTGATAACCTTCCTGCTCAGCTGGGTGCTGCCCATAGTCGTGTTCATTGCCATAGGGCAGTTTATGTCCAAGAAGATGATGGAGCGCGCCGGCGGGCCCAACGCCATGTCCTTCGGCAAGTCCAACGCCAAGGTCTACGTCAAGAGCACCCAGGGCATCAAGTTCTCCGACGTGGCAGGCGAGGATGAGGCCAAGGAGAGCCTCTCCGAGATAGTAGACTACCTCCACAACCCCGAAAAATATTGCGAGATAGGCGCGGCAATGCCGAAGGGCATACTCCTCGTCGGCCCTCCGGGAACCGGCAAGACCATGCTCGCCAAGGCCGTTGCCGGCGAATCCAACGTCCCCTTCTTCTCCATGTCCGGCTCCGAATTTGTTGAGATGTTCGTCGGCATGGGCGCGAGCAAGGTGCGCGACCTCTTCCGTCAGGCCAAGGAGAAGGCCCCCTGCATAGTGTTCATAGATGAGATAGACGCAATAGGCCAGAAGCGCGACGGGCGCGTAGGCGGCAACGACGAGCGCGAGCAGACGCTCAACCAGCTGCTCACCGAAATGGACGGCTTTGAGGAGAACACCGGCGTCATCATCCTCGCGGCCACCAACCGCCCGGATTCGCTCGACCCCGCGCTCACGCGGCCGGGCCGCTTTGACCGCCGCGTTCCCGTGGAGCTCCCCGATCTCCAGGGCCGCGAGGCGATACTGAAGGTGCACGCCAAGAAGATAAAGCTCGCCGACGACGTGGACTTCGGCAAGATAGCCCGCATGGCCTCCGGCGCCTCGGGCGCAGAGCTTGCGAACATCATAAACGAGGCCGCCCTGCGTGCCGTCCGCGACGGCCGACGCTTCGTGACGCAGTCCGACCTTGAGGAGAGCATCGAGGTCGTCATCGCCGGATACCAGAAGAAAAACGCCATCCTCACCGACAGCGAGAAGCGCGTCGTGGCCTATCACGAGGTCGGCCACGCCCTGGTGGCGGCGAAGCAGACGAACTCCGCGCCGGTGCAGAAGATAACCATCGTCCCGCGCACCTCCGGCGCGCTCGGCTACACCATGCAGGTGGAGGAGGGCAACCACTACCTCGTCAGCCGCGAGGAGCTTGAGAACAAGATAGCCACCCTCACCGGCGGGCGTGCGGCGGAGGAGCTGGTGTTTGATTCCAAGTCGACGGGCGCGTCCAACGACATCGAACAGGCCACGAAGCTGGCCCGCGCCATGATAACCCGCTACGGCATGAGCGACGACTTCGACATGGTGGCCCTCGAGACCGTGAACAACCAGTACCTCGGCGGTGACGCCAGCCTGGCCTGCTCCGCCGAGACCCAGACCCGCATAGACCGCGAGGTCGTGGCCCTTGTCAGGCGCCAGCACGAGAAGGCCCTCGCCATACTTCGCGAGAACCGCGCCAAGCTCGACGAGATAGCCTCCTACCTCTACGAGAAGGAGACAATCACCGGCGAGGAGTTCATGCGCATACTCAACCAGTGAGAAAGGTAGAACACAAATGCTGTATCCAATACTGACGCCCTCCCGGCTGCTCATAGACCTCGGCGGCACCTGGGACTTCAAGCCCGACGACGGCCGCGGCTTTTCAGAGCGCTGGTACGCCTCGCCGCTCACGGAGCCGCTGCACATGCCCGTGCCCGCGTCCTACAACGACCTCACCGAGAGCGAGGAGCTGCGCGAGCACTGCGGCTGGGTCTTTTACCAGCGCCGCATCGCCGTCCCGGCCCTGGCGCCGGGACAGCGGGTCGTGCTCCGCTGCGAGGCTGTGACCCACCACGCGCGCGTATACCTCAACGGCGAGCTCCTCTGCGAGCACCGCGGCGGCTTCCTGCCCTTCGAGACGGAGCTCTCAGGCAGGCTCAGCGGTGGGGAGGACCTGCTGACCATCGCCGTGGACAACACCATAGACTACACGACATTGCCCGTCGGCGATAAGAGCGACATGATGTCGGGGATGCTCGGGCTTGCCGGAGCCGACAGCGGCAAGCGGCGCAACAACCCGAACTTCGACTTCTTCAACTATGCGGGCATAACCAGGCCCGTGAGGCTCTACACCACGCCCGAGGCCCACATAGAGGACATCACGGTCGTTCCCGAGCTCGAGGGCGCGGACGCGAGGCTCAGCTACACCGTGGACACGGTGGGTGAGGGCGAGTGCGTGGTGGAGGTCCGCGAGCGCGGCGGGCGGCTCGTCGCCCGCGCCGAGGGTGCGAGCGGTGTGCTCGAGATACCGGACGTACACCTCTGGCGTCCGCGAAACGCCTATCTCTACGACATCCGCGTCCGCTTCGGCAGCGACGAATACACCCTGCCATACGGCGTCAGGACCGTCAAGGTGGAGGGGGAGCGCTTCCTCATAAACGGCGAACCTTTCTACTTCAAGGGCTACGGCCGCCACGAGGACAGCTTCCCGGCGGGGCGCGGGCAGAATCTGCCCTTGAACGCAAAGGACATGTCGCTGATGAAATGGCAGGGCGCAAACAGCTTCCGCACCAGCCACTACCCGTACAGCGAGGAGATGATGCGCCTGTGCGATGAGGAGGGCTTCGTTGTCATCGACGAGACGCCCGCCGTGGGCATCAATCTCAGCTTCGGCGGCGGGGCCAACTTCGGCGGCGAGGGCGGCGGGACCTTCGACGCGCAAAAGGGCGTGCAGACCCGTGAGCACCACCGCGAGGTCATCCGCGACCTCATCGCGCGCGACAAGAACTATGCCTGTGTGGTCATGTGGAGCATCGCAAACGAGCCGGACTCCGCGGCGGAGGGCGCGTATGAGTACTTCGCCCCGCTCTATGAGCTTGCTCGCAGCCTCGATGCGCAGAAGAGGCCCTGTACCCTGGTGAGCGTGCAGACGGCCCAGCCCCCGGCGGCCGACTGCTCCGCGAGGCTCAGCGACGTCATCTGCCTCAACCGCTACTACGGCTGGTACTACGGCGGGCCGGACCTTGCCGCCTCCGAGCGGGCCCTGCGCTCCGAGCTGGAGGAGTGGCGCAAGCTCGGCAAGCCCGTCATCTTCACCGAGTACGGCGCGGACACCGTCGCAGGGCTGCACGACACCGTACCGGTCATGTACACCGAGGAGTATCAGGTGGAGTACTACCGCATGAACAACCGCGTGTTCGATGACTGCGACTTCGTAATAGGCGAGCAGGTCTGGAACTTCGCAGACTTTGCCGCAAGCCAGAGCCTCCTGCGCGTCCAGGGCAACCGCAAGGGCCTATTCACCCGCGACCGGCGGCCCAAGCTCGCCGCCCACTACTTCCGCGAGCGCTGGAACGCCATCCCCGACTTCAACTACAAGCCGCGCAAGTGAAAAAGAGCATAAAAAAGACCCCCGGTCATCCGACCGGGGGTCTTGTGCATTTGCTTACTGCTCGTAGATCTTCTGCGGGTGGATGATGTGCCTGGGGCAGACCTCAGCACAGTGGCCGCAGCCGGTGCACTTGTCGTAGTCGATGGTGGCGACGAAGTTCACGACCTTGATGGCCTCGTGCGGGCACTCCTTCTGGCACTTCATGCAGCCGATGCAGCCCGCGTCGCACATCTTGCGGGTCTGCGCGCCCTTGTCCTCGGAGCGGCAGCCCACCAGCACGCGCTGCTCGTAGGGCACCTTGCGGATGATCTTCTTCGGGCAGGCGTCGGCGCAGGCCATGCAGGCGACGCACTTCTCGCGGTCGACCACGGCGACGCCGTTTTCAATGTGCATGGCGCCAAACTGGCAGGCGCGCACGCAGTTGCCGAGGCCGATGCAGCTGAACTGACACTCCTTCGGGCCCTTGTTGCCGAAGCGCATGGCCGCGACGCAGTCCTTCGGACCATCATAATCAAAGAAGAGCTTGGCCGCGTCGGCGTTGCCGGAGCAGGGGACGAAGGCCACATACTTGACCTCGGGGGCGGCATCCAGGCCCATGATGGCGGCGACCTTCTCGGCCGTAGCCGCTCCGCCCGGGGAGCACTTGTTGGGGGGAGCCTCGCCCGCCACGACGGCGGCAGCGTAGGCGTCGCAGCCCGCGTAGCCGCAGCCGCCGCAGTTGGCGCCTGCAAGCGCCTCGCGGACTTCGCCTATGCGCGGGTCCTGTTCAACGTAGAAGATCTTTGCGGCAAAGGCCAGGAGACCGCCGAACACGGCGCCCATGACGCCGAGCACGAGCATGGCATATACTATATTCATAATATCCATATGCCTTACCCCCTTAACCTATCTTCATGCCCGAGAAGCCCATGAAGGCCAGGGCCAGCAGGCCGGCGGTCACGAGGGCTATCGGGAAGCCGTCGAAGCTCTCGGGGTAATCGGCGAACTGCAGCCTGTCGCGCACGCTCGCGAAGAGCACGATGGCGACGAGGAAGCCGAGGCCGCCGGTGATGCCGTAGACGACGCTCTCGATGAAGTTGTAGTTGTTCTGCACGTTCAGCAGCACGACGCCGAGGACGGCGCAGTTGGTGGTGATGAGCGGCAGGAAGATGCCGAGCGCGGTGTACAGCGAGGGCACCGACTTCTTGAGGAACATCTCGACGAACTGCACGAGCACGGCGATGACCAGGATGAAGGCCAGGGTGCTCATGTACTCGAGGTCGAGCGCGATGAGCAGCAGGTTGACCGCATAGCAGATGGCAGAGGCCAGGCCCATGACGAAGGTGACCGCGATGCCCATGCCGACGGCGGTGTCGATCTTCGTGGAGCAGCCCAGGAAGGGGCAGCAGCCGAGGAACTGGGAGAAGATGAAGTTGTTGATGAGGATAGCGCCGAGCGCTATCGTAAGAACAGAATCAAACATTACTCAGCCGCCTCCTTTACAACCTCGACCTTCGCAGCGCGCGCGGCCTTTTCCTTCTTCTCAGCCGACTTGCGCAGCGCGTACTGCATCGCCGCAAGCAGGCAGGCCAGCGTCAGGAAGCCGCCGAAGGGCATGATGAGTATCGTCGCTCCGAACTCGGAGGGGAAGATCTGAATGCCCTTGCCGCTGCCGTCAAGCGTCAGCCGGAGGGCGCCGGTGGTGATGTCGAGCAGACCGCCGCCGAAGGTGCCGGAGCCGAGCAGCTCGCGGATGACGCACATGCACACCAGAACGACGGTGTAGCCGAAGCCCTGGAAGATGCCATCGAAGAAGGAGGGGCCCACGGGCTCCTTCTGGCAGAAGGCCTCTGCACGGCCGATGATGATGCAGTTGACGACGATGAGCGGGATGAACACGCCCAGCGAAGCCGACAGCGCCGGTATGTAGGCCTGCAAAAGCAGGTCAACTATCGTGACGAAGCCCGCGATGACGACGACGAAGATCGCCAGGCGGATGTCGTTCGGAATGACCTTGCGCATCGCCGAGATGACGATGTTGCAGCAGGTCAGAATGACAAGAACGGAGAGGCCCATGCCGATGCCGTTGAACAGCGTGGTCGTTATGGCCATGGTGGAGCACATGCCGATGCGCTGCACGAGGACGGGGTTGTTGGTGATGAGGCCCTCTGTGAATTGCTTTTTAATGTTCATTTCTCAGACCTCCCTTAACCCAGCGACTTGCAGACGGCGATTGCCGTGTTGGCGGCGTTGGCCATGGCCCTGGAGGAGATGGTCGCGGCGGTTATGGAATCCACCGTGCCGCCGTCCTTGGTGACGGCCATGCCCTCGGTCTGTCCGACGAAGCTGTCCAGGAATTCAGACTCGACTATCTTCGCGCCGAGGCCGGAGGTCTCGGAGTGGGAGATGACGCTCGCACCCGTGATGCTGTAGTCGGGAGCAACGCCGAAAGCGGCGGTGATGGAGCTCTGCGCGCCGGAGAAGGTGAGCTCAACGACCCAGCCGTTCTCGCCGGCCTGGACCAGAGCGTCCACAGTCGGGAAGGCTTCCTTGTCATAGGTGACGTCGGTGTAGGTGTCGCTCGCGAGGACCGCGTTGTAGGCGGCGGCCCTGGCGGCCTCCTCCTGCTCCTTTATCCTGTCCTTGGTGAGCATGTTGACGAAGCCGAGCACGCCGGAGACTATGGCGGACACAAGGAAGAGTATCAGCGCAAGCCGTACGATCTGGTTGGGCGCTTTCTTAGTTTCAGCCATTTGCAGCACCCTCCTTTGCCTGTTTCTTGGCCGCCTTCTTCGCGGCCTTCGCAGCCTTGACGTCCTCTGCGCTCACGCCGAACTGCCTCGGGCGGGTCAGCTTGTCGACGCCCCAGGTGCAGCAGTTCATGATGAGGATGGCGTAGCTGACGCCCTCGGGGTAGGAGCCGAAGTAGCGGATAAGGACAGTAAGTACACCGCAGCCGAGGCCGAACACCAGCTGGCCCTTGAGAGTGACGGGGCTGGTGGAGTAGTCGGTCGCCATGAAGAAGGCGCCGAGCATGAGGCCGCCGGAGCAGACGTTCAGGAGCATCCAGTCGATCCTGCCGTAGCCCTCGTGGCCGAAGATGAGGCAGAGGACCGCGACGGTGCCGATGAAGGAGACGGGGATGCGCCAGGTGATGACCTTGCGGGCGAGGAGCCAGAGGCCGCCGATGAGCACGGCCAGGGTGCTTATCTCGCCGACGCAGCCGGGGATGCCGCCGAGGAAGATGGAGCCGAGGCTCATGTACTCGGGCAGCGCCTGACCGGCGTAGAGGTAGGAGAGCGGGGTGGCCATCGTGGCGGCGTCCACGCTGCCGGAGAGCACGCTGGGCACGGCCCAAACAGTCATATAGCCCGCGTAGGCCGCCGTCAGGAAGGCGCGGCCCGCGAGGGCGGGGTTCAGGAAGTTCTTGCCTATGCCGCCGTAGAGCTGCTTCACGACCACAACGGAGAAGAAGGAGCCGATGACTACCATCCACCACTTCGCCTCGGAGGGCAGGACGCAGACCAGCAGCAGCGCCGTTACAACGGCGGAGAGATCGCCGACGGTGGTGTTTTTCTTCATGAGCTTTCTGTAAGCCCACTCGAAGAACACGCAGGAGACTATCGAGACCGCCAGCAGCATTATCACCTTGGCGCCGAACATGTACACGCCGACCGCCAGGGCGGGGATGAGGCCGATTATGACGTCCAGCATTATCTGCTGGGTGCCGCGCCCGGTCCTGAGGATGGGGTTCGACGTTACTTTAAAGAGCTTTTTCTCCTCCATCAGGCCTGCGCCTCCTTTCCGGCAGCGGCCGCGGCATTAGCCTTCGCGGCCTCGGCGCGGGCTCTCTCCTCCGCGCGCTTGGCGTTTATCATGGCCTTGCCGAGCTTGAAGGTGTGGGTCAGCGGCAGGCGTCCCGGACATCCGTAGGAGCAGGAGCCGCACTCAAAGCAGTCCATGACGTGATATTCTTCCATCTTCTTGATGTCGCCCTTGTTGACGTACATGTACATGTACATCGGCTCGAGCTTCATCGGGCAGTGCGCTATGCAGTTGCCGCAGCGGATGCAGGTGGGCGTCTCGCTCTCGCGGTTCATGTCCTTGCTGAAGAGCAGCAGACCGGAAGCGCCCTTGACGCTGCCCGCGCTGGAGTCGGCCACGCAGATGCCCATCATCGGGCCGCCCATGCAGATGCGCTCGACCCTGTCCATGTCCACGCCGGCCTCGGCGAAGATGTGGTCGAGCGGGGTGCCGAAGCGGCACAGCAGGTTCTGCGCTTCCTTGACGCAGTCGCCCGCGACGGTGACCACGCGCTCTATCGAGGGAATGCCCTCATAGCAGGCGCGGTAGATCGTGTAGGCAGTGTAGGTGGAGACGACGTTGCAGCCCACGCCGCTCGGCAGCCCGCCGGGCTTGACCTCGCGGTTCGTGTTGGCCTTGACCTGCATCTTCTCCGCGCCCTGGGGGTACTTGACCACCTCGGGGACGATCTCGACGCCGTACTTCGCCGGGTCGAGGCTGTTGAGCAGGTCGATGGCGTCCTGCTTGTTCTTCTCAATGCCGTAATAGCACTTGTCCAGACCCTGGGCTATGCGGACGAGCTCTATGCCCTTCAAAAGCTCCTCCGGATGCTCCAGCATCGTGCGGTGGTCGCCGCAGAGATACGGTTCGCACTCCGCGCCGTTTATGATGAGCGTGTCCACCTTGCCGCGTCCGCCCTGGATCTTGAACGCGGTCGGGAACATCGCGCCGCCCATGCCGACAACGCCGGCCTCACGGATACGGGCGAGAATGGCGTCCGGGTCCTTGAGCTGCTCGGCGGTAAGCGGCTTCATGTCCTCGCAGGGGGTATCCTGAAAATCGTTCTCAATGACGACGGACATGACCATATCGCCCAGCATGTGCCGCCTCGGCTCAACGGCTATGACCTTGCCGGAGACCGAAGCGTGCACCGGGGCGGATACCGGCGCGTCATTTGAGCCTATGAGCTGGCCCATCTTCACCGTGTCTCCCACCTTGACGATGGGCTTGTTCGGGGCGCCGATCTGTTGGATCATCGGCAGCACCACGACGCTCGGCGGCGAGATGGTACGCACAGGCGTCTTGCTGGCGGTCTTCGCGTAATCCGGGTGAACACCGCCATAGTACTTAAAGGGCATGAGCATCACCTCTCGTTATATTTGACGGAGCAATCGTAACACATTTGTTAATTTATGTCCAGCGAAAATGACACAAACACACCGTATTTCCAAGATTATTAATTAACAATCCTGCGAAACTCTTGACAAATGCAAGAAAACCGTCATTTTTGGCCCCGCATTAGGAGCGCGGGCGGACTATGCATTTTTTTGCGCGCTGAGGAGCGGCCGGCGATTTTTCGCTTTTAATAATTAGAAAGTTAATATATAATAAAGGGCGGCATCAGCGCTCCGCGGAAGGGAGGACGGGAGATGACCGCGACAAAGCTCGGGGCCAGGAAGTGGCTCACAATAGTTCTCGTGGGACTTGTAGGGCAGTTTGCCTGGACCATCGAGAACATGTACTTCAACGTGTACCTCTACAACACGATTTCGACCGACCCGGACTACATCGCCGCGATGGTGGGCTGGAGCGCCGCCGCCGCGACGCTAACGGCGCTGCTCATGGGCGCGCTCTCGGACGCCCTTGGCAAGCGGCGGCTGCTCATCGGCTGCGGCTATATCCTCTGGGGCGTCTCTACGGCGGCCTTCGGCCTGGTGACGGTGGAGAACGCGGCCAAGCTCTTCCCGGCGGCGAGCGCGGTATCGGCGGCCGCCGTGATGATAGTCGTGCTCGACTGTGTGATGACCTTTTTCGGCTCCACGGCCAACGACGCGGCCTTCAACGCCTGGCTCACGGACGCGACGGACGAGACGAACCGCGGCCGCGCCGAATCCGTGATCGCAACGCTGCCGCTCATCTCCATGCTCGTCATCTTCGGGCTCTTCGACGGGCTCACGCAGGCCGGGCGCTGGAGCGAGTTTTTCACCATCTTCGGCGCGCTCGTGACGGCGACGGGCATAATAGCGCTTTTCCTCGTCAGGGACGAGCCGGAGCTCAGGCCCAGGCACGACAGCTATTTCAAGAACCTCGTCTACGGGCTGCGGCCATCGGTGGTGAGGGCGAATCCGGGGCTTTACCTCGCGCTGCTGGCCTTTGCGGTGTTCTCTGTGGCGGTGCAGGTGTTCTTCCCCTACCTCATAATCTACATCCAGAACTTCTTCGGCATCACGGACTATGCCATAGTGCTCGGC
>X96_European_Hare__coassemble_672_pt1 | contig 28760 bp, 22 predicted proteins | sample X96_European_Hare__metabat2_high_PE_013 | metagenome-assembled genome bin X96_European_Hare
CGCGCGCGTTTAAAAGTTTCGTCCACCTTTTCAAAGGTGGCAGGGTCCAGGGACAGCGTCCCTGGCCGCTCGCCGCAGCGAGCGGAACCCCCCTGATGCTTATTAAAGATCAGGAAGGGGGTCCGAGGGGGAAACCCTATCAAGGGGTTTCCCCATTCTTGCTTGATGTGGGCCCTTCACTTCCCCAGATGCCCGGCCAAAACTCCGCTGGCCCAGGCCCACTGGAGGTTGTAGCCGCCGCAGTCGCCGTCGATGTCGAGCACCTCGCCGCAGGCGAAAAGGCGTGGGCAGAGGCGGCTCTCGAGGGTGCGGGGGTCAAACTCCGAGGTGCGTATCCCGCCCGCGGTGACTTGGGCGTTGGCAAAGCCCTCCGTGCCGCGCACGGGCAGCTTGAACCGCTTACAGGCCCCGGTCACGGAGCGGAGTTCGCGCTCAGAGAGCCCTGAAAGCGGCTTTGCAGCGTCGATGTCTGCGTATTTTATCAGCATCCGGCCCAATCGGTTGTGGACGCTGCCCGTGAGCAGCTCCGAGGCCGGGAGCTCCGGGGCGGTCTTTGCCCGGTTTTGCAGGTGCGCGAGCACCTCCGCCGGAGTGTAGTCCCGCAGAAAGTCTATCTCGAGCTCCATCTTCGCGTCGCCCGCCTCGGAGACCGCGCGGGAGACGTCGAAGGCCGCCGGGCCGGAGACGCCCGTCTCCGTGAAGAGCAGCTCGCCGCAGCTCTCCGCCAGCAGCTCGTCGCGCGAGAGCACGCGGAGGGCGCAGTCGGCCTTGATGCCCTTGAGCGAGCGCGGATACATGGGCTCCGTCGTTATCTGCACCAGCGCGGGGCGCAACGCCGTGCGGCTGTGGCCCAGGGCCTTCAAAAGCTCATAGCCGTCCCGGCCTCCGCCGAGCTTCTCGCCCGCGAGGCCGCCGCAGGCGACGACTACGGCGTCAAAGCTCCGCTTGTCGCCGCTCTCCGTGGTCACGGAGTAGCCGGAGCCGCCGCGCCTGAGCTCGCGCACACGGTCGCCCGCGATGAGCTCCACGCCCGCGGCATCCAGGGCCTGACGCAGCACGTCCACGACGCTGTTGGCCGAGTTCGAGAGCGGATAGACACGCCCGCCCCACTCCTCGCGCGCGAGGAGGCCGAGGCCGCGGAAGAAGTCAAGCGCCGCCTCGCTCGGGAAGGCCTCAAGGGCTGGACGCACGAAGTCCGGGGCCTCGCCGTGGTAATTCGACGGCCCGGCCCCGGTATTCGTGAGGTTGCAGCGGCCGTTGCCGGTGGCCATGAGCTTGCGGCCCACGCGGGCCTGCCGCTCGTAGAGTGTCACCTCATGTCCCAGCCGCGCCGCAGTGAGCGCCGCCGTCATGCCGGAGGCGCCCGCGCCTATGACCGCGGCTCTCACTGCTCGTAGATGCCGCCGCCGATGAACTCGCGGACCAGCGAGTCGGGCGCGACAAGGTCGTTGTCGATGTGGCCGAAGAGCTGGATGGCCGGGAGGACCTGCTTGAGCTCGTCATAGCGCTCGATGCCCTCGGGGATGGAAGAGAAGAGCTCCGTGGCGATGTGGTTCATGACCGGCAGCTCGTACTCGAGCGCGGTATCCAGCATGAGGTTGGCCTTGTTCTTGAAGGGGCTGATGTAGAGCTTTTCGCCGCGGCGCACGTTGGCCCACATGGCGAGCGTCTGCGCCGGGTCGTATGCGCGGAAGAGCTTGTCGCGCACCGTGCGGCGCACGAGGCGCATCCAGGTGCCCTTGAACACCACGCTGCCCTCGAACTCGACGTTGGAGCGCGCGGAGATGTAGAGCTTGAAGGCCTCGGGGTGCCGGGAGGTGATGTCGTCGTTCAGGGCATGGATGCCCTCGAAGATGACGATCTCGTCCTTTTGGAGCTTGAGCGACTTGGAGGGCTCGAGCACGCGCATCTGGCGGGCAAACTCGTACTTGGGCACGAGTATCCTCTCACCGCGCGCGAGCTTGGTGAAGTGCTCGTTCAAAAGCTCCATGTCCATGCACTTGGGGCTCTCAAAGTCGATGCCGCCTTCCTTGGTGCGAGGCGCGGTGGCGGGGTCGACGGTGCGGAAATAGTTGTCCATGCTGATGGTGTAGGTCCTGATCCCGCGCTTTGTCAGCTCCTCCTCGATTTTTTGAGCAGTGGTCGTCTTGCCGCTGCCCGAGGGGCCGGAGAGCAGCACAATGGGGCTTGTCTTGAGGTTATTCGCTATCATGTCAGCCGCGCCGCTGATCTTTGCGGCGTAGCGCGCGTCGCAGTCGGCGAGGAACTCCTTCGGATCGGCTACGGTGCGGTAGTTTATCTCCTTCAAGCTAAACGCCATAGAACTCACCTATCCTTTCCTTCCCGGCGGCAAAGCCGGGGGCGGCGTTTATGTATTCCTGGGGGTATTTCGGCGCGATGAAGCGCTTTATCTGCCTGCCGTCGGCGGAGACGAGCTTGGTGGAGCCGCCCGCGCCCATGGCGATGATGGAGCACAGCTCCTCCATGATGCAGATGTTGTAGAGGTTCTCCGTGCCGGGCGTAGCCCAGCCGACGTTCTCAAAGCCGCCGGCCATGTTCTTCTGGCGGTAGAGGTAGTAGGGCTCGTAGCCGCTGCCGTCAAGGCGGCTCATCGCCTCGTCGAGCATAGCGCGCACCTCATCCGCCGCAGGCAGGGGCCTGCCGGCGAGTGTGAGGCCGGAGCCGCGCTTGAGACTGAGCGTGTGCACGGTTATGTTCTCCGGCGAGAGGGCGAGCACCTCGTCCAGCGTGCGGGAAAAGCCCTCCGGCGTGTCCGTGGGCAGGCCGGCGATGAGGTCCATGTTGACTTCGAGCCCGCCGCATTTGCGCACGAGGGCGAGCGCGTCCACGATGTCCTGCGCCGTGTGGCGGCGGCCTATGGCCTCGAGGACGGAGTCCGACATGGTCTGCGGGTTCACGCTGACCCGGCCCACGCCGTGGGTGCGGAGCGTCTCGAGCTTGTCGAGGCTTATCGTGTCGGGCCGCCCGGCCTCGACGGTATATTCCCTCAGCGCCGAGAGGTCGAATTCGCGCTCGAGCTTGGCGCAGAGCCGCTCGAGCTGGGTGGCTGAGAGCGTGGTGGGCGTGCCTCCGCCCATGTAGATGGAGACCGGCCGGAGTTCGGCGCGGCGCACCTCGGCGGCAGTGGCCTCGATGTCGAGCATCAGCGCGTCCATGAAGGGCTCGATGAGCTTCATGCTCTTTTCCACCGACTGGCTGACGAAGCTGCAATAGGCGCAGCGTGTGGGGCAGAAGGGGATGCCGACGTAGAGGCAGACGTCCCGCGCCTCGAGGCTCCGCTCGGCCTTCTGGGCCGCGAGGGCGGAGTCGAGGCAGAGCCGAGCGCGCTCCTCGGAGACGAAGTATTCGCGCTTGAAGCGGCTCTTTGCCGCGCGGGGGGAGAGCCCCTCGCGCAGATAGCCGTCCATGAGCTTGGCCGGGCGCACGCCGGAGAGGCTGCCCCACTCGGGCTTCGGCAGTCCGGAGGCGAGCGCGGCGCGGTAAAAGGCTAGCTTCACGATGCGGTTCGTGTACCCCACCGTCTCAAACTCGCCCGTGAGGCGGGAATTCTCCACCTGGGCGCGGCCGTGATAGCCCACGCCGCCGCGCACGAGCAGGGCGGAGCAGACGGTATACCGTCCGCCCCGCGTGACCGTGAGCTCACAGCGGTCGCCGGAGGGAGGACCCTCGGCGTACTCGGGCTTTTCGCCGGGGAAGAGCATGAGCAGGGTCTGCTCCGCCGCATAGCGGCAGTCGTGGCCCGAAAAATAGAGTTTCATTATACCACCGTCATGAGCAGCTCGCCGGCCTTGACCGTGTGGCCGGGCTCGATGAACACCTCGCCGACCTTGCCGTCCGTCAGCGCGACGACGCTCGTTTCCATTTTCATTGCCTCGATTATGGCGACGACCTGGTTGACCTTGACCTCGTCGCCGGGCTTTACGCTGACCTTGGATACCATGCCGGGGATGGAGGCGCCGATCTGGCTCTTGTCGCTGGGGTCGGCCATGGTGACCTTGCGGGCCGTGTCGGGCGCCTGGGGATCGGGCACGGCAACCTCGCGGCGGGAGCCGTTGAGCTCAAACTGCACGTTGCGCGTGCCGTCCTCGTTCCTGTCGCCGAGGCCGAGGTACTTGATGACGAGGGTCTTGCCGTCCTCGATGTTTATCTGTGTGGTCTCGCCGACGGCCATGCCGTTGAAGAAAACATGGCTGCCCATGCGCATGATGTAGCCGTACTCCTTGCGGTGCGTGAAGTAGTCCTCGAGTACCTTCGGGTACATGGCGTAGGAGATGAGGCCGCGGCGGCTGGGGTCGGGGGTGTATTTCTGGACTTCGGCGCGCACGGCGTCCCAGTCCACGGGCGGCAGCAGCTCGCCGGGGCGGCAGGTTATCGGCTTCTCGCCCTTGAGCACGACGCGCTGCAGGTCCTCCGGGAAGCCGCAGGGCGGCTGGCCCATCATGCCCTTGAAGTAGCTCACGACGCTGTCCGGGAAGGCGAGGCTCTCGCCGCGCTCGACTATGTTCTCGGGCGTGAGGTCGTTCTGCACCATGAAGATGGCGAGGTCGCCGACCATTTTCGAGCTGGGTGTGACCTTGATGATGTCGCCGAGCATGTCGTTGACGGTGCGGTACATCTCCTTGACGTCGTCAAAGCGGTGGCCGAGGCCGAGGGCTTCGACCTGGGGCTGGAGGTTGGTGTACTGGCCGCCGGGTATCTCATAGCGGTAGATGTCCGTGACCGGCACGCGCAGGCCCTTGTCGAAGCTGGCGTAGCGCTCGCGGATGTCGCTCCAGTAGTCGGAGAGCTTCTGCAGTCCGGCGGGGTCGATGCCGGTGTCGCGCTCCGTGCCGCGCAGGGCCTCGACGAGGGAGTTGATGCTCGGCTGGCTCGTGAGGCTGGAGAGGGGGCCGATGGCGCAGTCCACGATGTCCACGCCCGCCTCGGCGGCGAGGAGGTAGGAGGCTATCTGGTTGTCCGTGGTGTTGTGCGTGTGCAGGTGGATGGGGATGCCTATCTCCTGCTTGAGCGTGGAGACCAGCTTCTTCGCGCCGTAGGGCTTGAGGAGGCCGGACATGTCTTTTATGCAGAGCGTGTGCGCGCCGCGGCGCTCCAGCTCCTTGGCAAAGTCGACATAGTACTTGAGCGTGTACTTGTCGCGCTTGGGGTCGAGGATGTCGCCCGTGTAGCAGACCGTGGCCTCGAGCAGCTTGCCGGTCTTGAGCACGGCCTCCATGGCCGTCTCCATGCTCGGTATCCAGTTGAGCGAGTCGAAGACGCGGAAGACGTCGATGCCCGCCTTGGCGCTCTCCTCGATGAAGGCGTTCACGAGGTTGTCCGGGTAGCTGGCGTAGCCGACGAGGTTAGAGCCGCGCAGGAGCATCTGGAAGGGGATGTTCGGGATCTTCTCGCGCAGCATGACAAGGCGCTCCCAGGGGGACTCATAGAGGAAGCGATAGGCGGTGTCGAAGGTCGCGCCGCCCCACATCTCAAGGGAGAAGCAGTCGGCCATGAAGTCCGCCGTGCCCTCGGCGCCCTTGACCATGTCGCGGGTGCGCATGCGGGTGGAGAGCAGGCTCTGGTGCGCGTCGCGCATCGTGGTGTCGGTGACGAGCAGCTTCTTCTGCTCGAGCACCCACTTGCTGACGGCCTCGGGGCCCTCGGTGTCCAGCAGGTGCTTGAGACCCATCTCCGCCGTGACTTCGCGCGTGGGCTGGGGATAGCGCGGAGCGGGGTACTCGCGGCGCTCCGCGTCCGGGTTCTGGACCTGGATGTTCGCGATGTATTTGAGCACGCGCGTGGCGCGGTCGCGGCTCTCCTCGATGTCGAAGAGCTCCGGCGTCTCGTCTATGAACTTGGTGTGGCACTTGCCGTTTATAAAGGTCGGGTGGTTGAGGATGTTGGTGACGAAGGATATGTTCGTCTTGACGCCCCTGACATGCTCCTCGTTGATGGCGCGGCGAGCCTTGCGGCACACGGCCTCAAAGGTGCGGTCCCAGCTGGTGACCTTGACGAGCAGGGAGTCGTAGTAGGGGCTTATCTCCGCGCCCGCGGCCGCGTTGCCGCCGTCGAGGCGGACGCCGAAGCCGCCGCCGGAGCGGTAGGAGACGATCTTGCCGTTATCCGGCGCGAAGTTGTTCTTCGGGTCCTCGGTGGTGACGCGGCACTGGATGGAGTAACCGTCCACGCGGAGATCGCTCTGCTCGGCGAGACCTATCTCCGGGTGAGAGAGCGGAGCGCCGCCTGCGATGAGTATCTGCGCGCGCACGATGTCGATGCCGGTGACCATCTCGGTGACGGTGTGCTCGACCTGGATGCGCGGGTTCATCTCGATGAAGTAGTGGTTGCCGCTCTTGTCCACGAGGAACTCGACCGTGCCGGCGTTCACATAGTGCACCGCCTCGGCGATCTTGACGGCGTCGGCGTGGAGCTTTTCGCGCACCTCGGGCGCGACGCTCCAGGCCGGGGCGAACTCGACGACCTTCTGGTAGCGACGCTGGAGGGAACAGTCACGCTCGCCCAGATGGCGGACGCAGCCGTGCTCATCGGCGAGGATCTGCACCTCGATGTGCTTGGGCTCGACGAGGTACTTCTCCATGAAGATGCTGTCGTCGCCAAAGGCCTTGCGAGCCTCGTTCGAGACCAGCTCAAAGGCCGGTGCCACGTCCTCGGGCTTCTCGCAAAGGCGCATGCCGCGCCCGCCGCCGCCCGCGGCGGCCTTGAGGATGACCGGGAAGCCGAACTCCTTGGCCTTGGCCAGCGCCTCCTCGGCGTTTTTCAGCGGCTCGCGCGTGCCGGGGATGACGGGCACACCGCAGGCCACGGCTATCTTCTTGGCTTCGAGCTTGTCGCCCATCTTGGCGAGCACGCTGCTCGGGGGGCCTATGAACTTTATCCCGGCGTCCTCGCAGGCCTTGGCAAAGGCCGCATTCTCGGAAAGAAAGCCGTAGCCCGGGTGGATGGCGTCCACGCCGCGCTTTTTCGCGAGAGCGATTATCTCGTCGATGGCTAGATATGCGCCGAGGGGGCTCAGGTGCTCGCCGATGAGGTAGGCCTCGTCCGCCTTGGTGCGGAAGAGGTTCATCGTGTCCTCCTTGGAGTAGATGGCCACGGTGCGGATGTCGAGGTCATAGCAGGCACGGAAGATGCGGATGGCTATCTCGCCGCGGTTCGCCGCCATGACTTTTTCAAAAGGTCTCTGAAGCATTGTCGTCTCCTTGTATCTTAGATTTTTTCTCTCTCATTTATCTCCGGCGCCGCCGAAGGCTCATTTGCCCTCGGCCAGCTCTTTCGAACGCGCCTTGTTGGCCCGGAAGCCGGCTTTTACGGCTTCGGGGAGGCCGAGCTCGCACATTGCCTTTATCGCGGCCTCGGTGGTGCCCTTTTTGGAGGTGATGCGCCGACGGAGCTCCTCGGGCGGGACGTCCTCGGCCTCCAGCTGCCGCGCCGCGCCGATGAGCGTCTGGCGCGCGAGCATCGCGGCCTTTTCCGGAGCCATGCCGTCCTCTATCGCCGCGTCGCGCAGCGCCTCTATGAGTAGGTACACATACGCCGCGCCACTCCCGGAGAGGGCTGCCACGTCGTCGATCTCGCTCTCGTCTATCTTCACGGCCACGCCGCCGCAGGCAAAGATGCCGACGACCTTTTCCACGTCCGCGTCAGTTGCCGTCTTGCCCGGAGCCACGCCGGAGGCGCCGCAGCCGACGGACATCGCTATGTTCGGCATGACGCGCACGACCCTCGCCTGGGGGAAGGCCGCCTCGACCGCCGCCGTGCCTATGCCGGCCATGATGGTCACCACCAGCGTGCCCGGGGCGATGAAGTCCCGGTACACCGGCGCGGCCTCGGGGAAGCTCTGGGGCTTGACGGCGATGACCACCGTGTCGGCCTCGCGTATCGCCTCAGGCGCCGAGGGCACGGCACCGTACATGGCCTGGACCTCGCCCGTGCTCTTCGGGTTGCGCGGGTTCACGACGAGGATGTCCCTGCCCGGCACGCCGTGGCGCACGAGGCCGCCGATTATGGCGCGCGCCATGCTGCCACTGCCTATGAAAGCTGTCTTTCCCATGCTTTCGCCTCCCTTATGGACGCACCTGGCCGGTGCCGAGGACGAGGTATTTGTAGCTGGTTATCTCCTCAAGGCCGAGCGGACCGCGGGCGTGGAGCTTCTGCGTCGAGATGCCGAGCTCCGCACCGAAGCCGAACTCGAAGCCGTCCGTGAAGCGCGTGGAGGCGTTCCAGTCCACGACGGCGGCGTCCACGTTGCGGAGGAAGTAGTCGGCGCTGGCCTTGTCCGCCGTGACGATGCACTCCGTGTGCTTGGTGCCGTAGCGGTTTATGTGCTCAACGGCCTCCTCGACGCCGGAGACGACCTTGACGGCCATGGCGAGGCGGAGATATTCGTCCGCCCAGTCGGCCTCGGTGGCCGGTATCATGCCCTCGGTGTAGCGCGCCGCGGCCTCGTCGCCGTGGAGCTCCACGTTCTTGTCAGTGAGCGCCTTCAAAAGCGGCTTGAGGTGTTTCTTCGCCCAGTCCTCCTGCACGAGCAGGGTCTCGGCGGCGTTGCAGACGCCGGTGCGCTGGGTCTTGGCGTTTATGACTATAGGCTCGGCCATGGCGTAGTCCGCGCTCTTGTCCACATAGATGTGGCAGTTGCCGGTGCCGGTCTGCAGCACGGGCACGGTGGAGTTCATGACGGCGTTATTTATGAGCCGCGCGCCGCCGCGGGGGACGATGAGGTCGATGTATTCGCGCAGCTTGAGCATACGGTCGACGGTCTCGTGGCTCGGGTCCTCGACGAGACAGACGGCGTCGGGCGTGACGCCGGAGGCCTCCAGCGACTCCCGCATGACGCGCACCAGCGCCGCGTTCGACTTGTAGGCCGAGGAGCTGCCGCGCAGGAGCATCGCACTGCCGGCCTTGAAGGCCAGCGCCGCGGCGTCAACCGTGACGTTCGGCCTCGCCTCGTAGATGATGCCGATGACGCCCATGGGCACGCGGACCTTGCGGATGACGAGCCCGTTGGGGCGGGTCCACTCGTCCATCACGCGCCCGATGGGGTCGGGCAGCTCCGCCACCTGGTCGAGGCCCTCGGCCATGCCGGCTATGCGCTCGGCGTTGAGCATCAGGCGGTCGAGCAGGGACTCGGGCATGCCGCTCTCGCGGCCCTTGGCCATGTCCTTTTCGTTCGCCGCGAGGATCTCCGGCGTTCTTTCGAGGAGCGATTTTGCCATCGCGCGCAGGGCGGCGTTTTTCGCCTCAGTGCTGAGCTGGGCGACCTCGAGGCTGGCGGCCTTTGCGGCCTTCGCGCTGTCGACGAGTGTTTTCATTCTGTTCCCTCCGTTTCTGTGTAGGCCCAGTTGTCCTGGTGCACCACCTCCGGCGGACGGCCGGGGCAGCGCGCGGCGGCCTCCGCAGAGGAGAGCCCCGCTATGTTTTTCAGCTCGGCCGAGCTGTAATTCACTATTCCGCGCCCCAGCAGCGCACCGCCGCCGGAGAGCCATACCCTCACGACGTCGCCGGGGGCAAAATCCCCCTCCGCAGCGCGCACGCCCGCCGGGAGCAGGCTCTTGCCACGGCGGCAGAGCGCCTCGGCCGCACCGGAGTCGATGTAGATGTTGCCCTTGGTCGGCGCGTAGAAGGCCATCCACTGCAGGCGGGTCTTCATGCCGCTGCCCGCCTTGAAATAGGTGCCGCGTGCCGTGCCTGAGACGGCCTTCTGAAGCACGTCCGGCTCCGTGGAGCGGCAGATGACCACCGACACGCCCGCGCCGGAGGCGAGCTTCGCGCCCTCGACCTTTGTGGCCATGCCGCCGGTGCCGTTGGCGCTGCCCGCGCCGCCCGCAAGGGCCTCAAGCTCCGGCGTGACGCGCTCCACAGTGTCGATGTGCTCCGCGTCCGGGTTCGTGCGCGGGTCGGCGGTGTAGAGCCCGTCCGTGTCCGTGAGCAGCACGAGAAGGTCTGCGTGCAGCATCGCCGCCACCTGGGCCGAGAGCATGTCGTTGTCGCCCAGCTTCAGCTCGGCGATGGACACCGTGTCATTTTCATTTATAATGGGCACCGCACCGCGCGCCAGCAGCACCTCAAGCGCCGAAAAGGCGTTGTGATAGCGCCGCCGGTCGCGGAAGTCGTCCCGCGTGAGCAGCAGCTGTGCCGCGACGTAGCCGTGCTCGTGCAGGCAGCGCGTGTATTCCTCCATCAGCAGCCCCTGGCCAACCGCGGCACAGGCCTGCTTTGCTGCCACGGCCTTGGGCCGCTCGTGATAGCCCAGCAGCGTGTAGCCCGCGGCGATCGCCGCGCTCGTCACCATGACGACCTGATGCCCCTGGTCCCGGAGCTGAGCGACCTGTGCCGTCAGAGAGCACAGTCGCTCGGTCGAAAGCCGCCCGCTCTTTTCCGTAAGCGAGCTCGTGCCTATCTTTACTACTATCGTCTTTTTCCCGCCCATGCACAAAGTTCCTCCCCTGAAATACAAAGCTTCGGGAAATTGATTTATTATTATAGCACAGCTCGGTGTATTATCCAAGCATATAAACGTGTATTCGCCTGTGATATAATATTAATAATCTGTAAAAGGAGGCGCACCCGCGTGAAAAAGAGGATACTTTTCATAGGCACCGGCGGAACGATAGCCTCGGAGATGTCTGACGAGGGACTCCTGCCGGGGGTCGGCGCGTCGGCGCTTCTGGGCTATGTGCCGGACGTGGCGGAGCTCTGCGAGGCCGAGAGCGTGCAGCTTTTCGACCTGGACAGCACGAATATCGGCCCCGCCGAGTGGCTGGGCATGGCGCGGGCCATACGCGATAACTACCAGCGCTTCGACGGCTTTGTCATCAGCCACGGCACGGATACCATGGCCTACACCGCCGCTGCGCTCAGCTATCTCGTACAGCGCAGCCCCAAACCCATCATCCTCACCGGCGCGCAGAAGCCCATCGGCTTTGACACGACGGACTCGCGCCAGAACCTTCGCGATGCCTTTGCCTGCGCCTGCGACGGCGGCATACACGGGGTCTGCATAGTCTTCAACGGCCGGGTCATCCTCGGCACGCGCGCGAGAAAGACGCACTCTAAGAGCTTCGACGCCTTCTCGAGCATCAACTATCCGAACATCGCGGCCGTACGCGACGGACGCATAATGCGCTACATAGAGCCGGAGCACCTGCCGGAGCCGAGGTTTTACGGTGGGCTCGACACTCGCGTGGGGCTTTTGAAGCTCATCCCCGGCACGGAGCCGGAGCTGCTCGAGTACATGCTCCGCCGCTGCCGGGCGCTGGTCATAGAGAGCTTCGGCGTCGGCGGACTGCCGGAGCGCGGCGGGATGCACGCGCTGGTGAAGGCGGCGGCGCGCGAGGGCAAGGCCATAGTCATGACCACCCAGGTGCAGAACGAGGGCTCCGACCTCGCGGTTTACGGCACTGGCAGCGCCCTTGCGCGCAGTCCCGGCATACTTGAGGCCTGGGACATGACCACCGAGGCTGCCGTGGCAAAGCTGATGTGGCTGCTGCCCCTGGCCGTATCGCCTGAGGATATATCGCGGCTCTTTTATACCCCGATCTCCATGGACCTGCTCTCGGAAGCGCCCCGACCGGCGGGGCGGTGAGGCAAAAAGAAAAGCGCGGCTGCCGTGGAGGCAGCCGCGCGGCTTTTATGTATCGGATCACCGCCCGAGAAGGCGCGCAAGGGCATGTGCCCCGCGGCCGTTCGCGAGCTCGAGCAGCACGCGCAGCCAGGGGCCGCGCACACCGCCGTTTATCTGCATCCCGCTCAGCGAGGCGTCCGCCGCCGAGGAGAGCATCATGCGGTATTCGGGCGCATTCCTGTTCCAGCCGGAGGCGTGGGCGATGACCAGCTCCATCGCGCGGTAGAGCGCCCGCGCGGCGAGACTGTCGCCGCGGATGTCGAGCAGGGTGCTCTCCATGGTGTGCAGCCCGCGCCCCAGGCGGCGCCGGGGGGACTTCCGCCCCAGGAGACGCTCAAAATCAGCCGTGTCCGGCGCGCCGGAGGGCTTAAAATACCAGCCCGGCGTCTCGGGCGGCTCCGGCAGCTCGTCCCCAGCGAGGGTGAGCTCGGCCTCGAGGCGGATGTCGGCACTGCTCGAGCCGAGGGCGAGGCGGTATGTCCCGCCCGGCGTGCGCCGGCCCGCATCCGTCCAGACCGCGAACGCGTCCGGGTCGAGCTCTATCCGAACCCGACGGCTCTCGCCGGGTTTGAGCTGTACGCGCGCAAAGCCGCAGAGGTTCAGCCTCGGGCGGTAATATCCGCTCTCCGGCGGCGTGAAATATAGCTGCGCCACCTCGGCGCCCGGGACGGCGCCGGTGTTCGTCAGCGTGAAGGAGACGCCGCCCTCGTCGGCCGCGAGGGCGGAGTAGGCGAAGCTCGTGTAGCTCAGCCCGTGGCCGAAGGGGAAGCGCACGGGCATGCCCGCGCTGGCGTAATAGCGGTAGCCGACATAGAGGCCCTCGCGGTAGAGAGGGTCGCGCTCGCCGTAATAGGGCGCACAGACGCAGTCTGCATAGCGCAGCGGCCAGCTCTCGGCGAGCTTGCCGCCGGGGTTCGCGTCCCCGAACAGGAGATTCGCCGCGGCCTCGCCGCCCGCCTCGCCGGGCAGGCCGAGGTAGAGTATGCCCCGCACGTCGTCGGCCCAGGGCAGCTCCACTGCGCCGCCGCAAAAGAGCACGACAACGGTGTTCGGGTTCGCCGCCGCAACAGCCTCGATGAGCCTGTTGTGGCCCTCGGGCAGGGACATGTCCGAGCGGTCAAAGCCCTCGGACTCGCACTGGGGCGGGAGTCCGGCGAAAACCACGGCTGTCTGCGCCTGCCTCGCCGCTGCGACGGCCTCGTCTATGAGCGTGCCCGGCGCGCTGCCGTCACCGAGACAGCCCTGTACCCAGCGCACGTCCGGGCAGACGCCCGCCGCGCTGCTGAGCCTGCGGGCATTTATGTGGCTGCTGCCGGAGCCCTGGTAGCGCGGGTGGGCGGCCATGTCGCCGATGAACACCGTGCCGGATCGCTCGCGTATGGGCAGTATGCCGCCCTCGTTTTTGAGCAGCACGGCGCAGCGCTCCGCCGTGCGGCGGGCGAGGTCGTGGTTCGCGTTGAGGTCGACGGCGCGGCCCTCCGCGGCGGGAGCGGAGTACGTCTCTGCCAGACGCGCGACGCGCGCGGCGCATTTTTCGACCGCCTCGCGCTTGAGCAGACCGAGGCGGAGCGCCGCGAGGCACTCGAGCTCCATATAGCGCGAGCCGCCGGGCATCATGAGGTCGCAGCCTGCCTCAAAGCCGCGCACCCTGTCGTTTGCCGCACCCCAGTCGGTGATAACAGCGCCGTCGAAGCCCCAATCGGAGCGGAGTATATCCGTGAGCAGCTTCTTGTTGTCCGAGCAGTGCTCGCCGTTTACGGCGTTGTAGGCGCACATGACGGAGGCCGGCCGGCCCTCCCGTACAGCAATTTCAAAGCCGCGGAGGTAGAGCTCTCTGAGCGTGCGCTCGTCCACGACGCTGTCGGAGGAAAAGCGCTTGTATTCCTGGTTGTTGCAGGCGAAGTGCTTGAGACAGGCGCCGGCGCCCTCGGACTGGACGCCGCGTATGAAGGCGGCGGCGAGCTTGCCAGTGAGCAGCGGGTCCTCCGAGAAGTATTCGAAGTTCCGTCCGCAGAGCGGGCTGCGCTTGAGGTTCGCGCCGGGGCCGAGCACGAGGCCCACGCCCTCGGCGAGCGCCTCCCGGCCCAGGGCCGCGCCTATCTCAAAGAGCAGCTCCTCATCCCAGCCGCAGGCCGTGAGCACGGCGGTGGGAAAGCAGGTCGCGGGCTTGGAGCGGTTCATGCCGAGCATATCCCCCATGCGCTCCTGCTTTCGCAGCCCATGGGGGCCGTCGGCCATCATCAGCGGGTGCAGCCCCAGACGGGGAACGGCGCGGGTATGCCAGCAGTCGGCTCCCTCGCAGAGCTCCACGAGCTCACGGGCGTCAAGTTTGGAAAGATCCATGTTCTGCCTCCGTTATATGCTTAGACCCCATCCGAAGGGATGGGGTCTGGCTGTTATTAGTCCTGTTTGTTTTTGAAGAATTCCTCGAAGTAGTCCCGTCTGGCCTTTTCCTGGGCGAGGCGCTTTGCCTCATCGGGCTGAGCCGTCGGCTGGGCGGAACCGGGCTGACGGGGCTGCTGCGGCCGCGGCTGGCGGGCCGGGGCAGCGGCATGGACCGTCTCACGCGGCCGTTCGGCGGGACGCTCCGGTACGCTGTACTGGACCTCCTGCTCGGCCTCGGCCATGCGGCGCTGACGCTCGAGCCTGGCGCGGCGCAGCTCGCGCATGTGGCGCTTGTGCAGCACACGGTACCTGACGACAAGGGCTATGTAGCAGATGACGGCGAGTACGAGAGCGACGATCACGATCTTCACCCAGGTCATGCCCAGGACCTCGGCGATCTGGTTCTTCATGTACTGCGTCTTGGAGAGCTCGACGGAGCTGCCCGCTATGAGCTGGGTCGTGCCGTATATGTCGCCGTTCAGGCTCAGCGTTATCTCGCCGAGCACCGTGCCCGCGGCGATGGGCGCCTCGAGCGTTTCACCGTCGCGCTCGCTGTATATGACTATGTCGCGCTGGAGGCTGGAGACGTCGAAGTCGTTGGCGACCACGGCGGTCAGCACCGTGTTGGGCCGGAGCGTAGCCTTGCCGTCGTCCGCGGCCATAGCCACGTCGACCTCGGTTATGAGCTCGGAGGAGTTGAGTATCTCGCGGGAGCTGAAGTTTTCAAAAGCCCAGTTATAAAGCGTGACGCTGTCGGCAAAGTTGCCGTAACTGTAGCCGCCGGAGCCGTTGTCGGTTGCCTGGCCGCCCAGGACTGCGGCGATGACATGGACGCCGTCCTTTTCGGCGGAGGAGATGAGGCAGTAGCCGGCGGCGCTGGTGTGGCCGGTCTTGCCGTCCTTGGCGTATTCGTAGTAGTAGCCGGGGTACAGGCTGGCATTCTGGTTGATGAGCGAGTTGGTGTTGGACAGCTCGCGGGCCTCTGAGACGTTGGTGGGGGCCACGGTGTAGCTGACAGTACCGCTTATCTCGGCAAAGAGGTCGTGGGAGATGGCCTCGCGGTAGATGATGGCCATATCGCGGGCCGTGGTGTAGTGGTTCTCATCGGGCAGGCCGTGGGTGTTGGCAAAGTGCGTTCCGGTGCAGCCGAGCTCCTCGGCGCGCTTGTTCATCTGCTCGACGAAGGCGTCCACCGAACCGCTTACGTACTCGGCTATGACGTTGCAGGCCTCGTTTGCCGAGGCGAGCAGGGCGCAGTACAGGAGGTCCTGAAGCGGCATCGTCTCGCCGGGAACTATGCCGGCAGTGCTGCCGTCGTCTACCATGCCCTGAAGGCAGCTCTCGCTGGCCGTCACGCTGTCGGTGAGGGAAAACTCACCGCGTTCCACGGCCTCCACAGCGACCAGGACGGTCATGACCTTCGTCAGGGAGGCGGGATAGGCCTTGGCGTCTGCGTCCTTCTCATAGAATACCCGGCCGGACGCCGCGTCAATGAGCACGGCGTGCGGGGAGCTTATCTCCGGTTCCTCCAGCGCGAGGGCTGGCAGGCCCAGAGAGGACAGCAGAAGGCAAAAGAGTAAAATTATAGGCAGCAACTTGATTTTTTTCATATCAATCTCCGCAATAATATGTTATCATTGTGTGCAGGGACGGCTCTGTATACACAACAGATTATACAGTCCGTTCCATTGAAAAGCAACATCAAAAAAATGCAAGGGAGGCGCCGGGCGTGAGGGGTTTGACGCGGTCCTCCGCGGCTGTGCTTGCGGCGGCGCTGCTGTTTTCCGCCGGTGTTCTGGCCGCGCGCGGAGGTGGGAACGATACTGTTTCCGTCTCGCGCGGGGAAGATACCGTGTCTGCAGACGCTGTGCGGGAGACGGGTTCGGGCCTCATAGACATAAACAGCGCCGGGGCAGAGGAGCTGGACCTTTTGCCCGGCATCGGTCCGGCAAAGGCCGAGGCCATATTGGAATACCGCGCAGAGAACGGTCAGTTTTCCGACGTGCAGGAGCTTCTTGAGGTTCCCGGCATAGGCGAGGCCACGCTTGAGGGCCTCCGGGACTACGTCTGCGCCAATACTCAGGAGGAAGACCCATGAAAATTCTCGTCGTCGACGACGAAAAGCTGCTGGTAAAGGGCATAAAATTCAATCTCGAGAACGAGGGCTACTCCGTGGATGCCTGCTACGACGGGGAGACCGCTGTACAGATGGCCGCCTCGGGCGAATACAGCCTCATAATCCTCGACCTCATGATGCCGGGGCTGGACGGGCTGGAGGCCTGCCAGAAGATACGCGCATTTTCCACCGTACCCATAATCATGCTCACGGCGCGCAGCGAGGACGCGGACAAGCTGCTGGGCTTTGAGTCCGGCGCGGACGACTATATCACCAAGCCCTTCAATATCCTGGAGCTCAAGGCGCGCATACGCGCGCTGCTGCGCCGGGCCTCCATGCCTGCCGCCGGTCCCGCCGCCTCGGTCATAGAGCGCGGCGGCCTCGAGATCGACACCGACAAGCGCGCCGCGCGCAAAAACGGCCGGACAGTGGACCTCACGGCCCGCGAGTTCGACCTCATTGAGCTCTTTATAAAAAATCCCGGCCGCGTGTACAGCCGGGACAACCTCCTCAACCTCGTCTGGGGCTACGACTACCAGGGCGACGAGCGCACTGTTGACGTCCACATCCGCCGCCTGCGCGAGAAGATTGAGGACAACCCCGCCTCACCCCGGCTCATAATTACCAAGTGGGGCGTCGGCTACTACTTCGCCGAGTGAGGGCGCAATGAGCAGGGACGGGTCAAAGAGAAGAGGGATAACCGAGCGCGTACAGTTCAAGTTCGTGCTCACTTTCTGCGCGCTTCTGGCCGGACTCATAGTGCTTTTGAACACCTACCCCATCGCCGCCTCGCGAGATCTGGTGGCCTCGGAGAAGGAGAGCTCGCTGCTGAGCCAGGCCTCGGTCATCTCCTCATCGCTCTCTACGCTCAGCCCCCTGGAACCGGATTCCGTGGGCCAGGTCATGGACCTGCTGGAGCTGTCCTCCTCCAGCCGCATCATCGTGACCGACGAGAGCGGCATCATCCTTTACGATACCGGCAGCCCGTCCGGCAAGGGCAAGGCCGCCATGCTGGCGGAGGTGGCTCTGGCGCTCGACGGGAAGCAGGTGTTTCACTCCGTGTTTTCGGGCGGGGCCTTTGTCTCGACGGCGGCCATTCCGGTGCGCGCCGGGGGCGTCACGATCGGGGCCGTGTACGTCCGCGAATACGACACGGCTCAGGCGGAGCTCATCCTCTCCATCCAGAACCGGCTCGTGACCATATCCATAGCGGCCAGCTTCGCCGCGCTGGCGCTCACCGTGATCTTCTCCCGCGCGCTTACCCGGCGCATAACGCGCCTGGCGGAGGCGATACGTGTCGTCCGCGGCGGAGATTACGCCCACCGCCTCAAGCCCGAGGGCAACGACGAGCTGACTGAGCTCTGCGAGGAGTTCAACAACATGACGCAGACCCTCGAGACCACGGAACAGCAGCGCAGGCGCTTCGTTTCGGACGCCTCACACGAGCTGAAAACGCCGCTCGCCGCCATCCGCCTGCTGGCGGACAGCATAGAGCAGAACGCCGACATGGACGTGGCCACGATGCGAGAGTTCGTCTCCGACATAGGTACCGAGGCGGACAGGCTCCAGCGCACGACGGAAAAGCTGCTCGACCTCTCGCGCCGGGACGACGGCGTCGAGGCCGCGCGTGTGCCCGTGGATCTGGGCGAGGTCGCGCACTCCACGCTGCGGCTGCTCTCGCCGCTGGCGGAGAAACTGGGCGTCACGCTCCGCTGCGAGCCGGAGCCCGGCTGCATCATCTCGGCTTCGGAGGACGACGTATACCAGATCATTTTCAACCTGGCGGAGAACGCCGTGAAATACAACGTGGAGGGCGGCAGCGTGGATATCTCCGTGCGCCGCGCCGACGGAAGGATACTGCTGGACGTGGAGGACACGGGCATAGGTATACCGGAGGCCGACCTCCCGAACATTTTCTCGCGTTTTTACCGCGTTGACAAGGCGCGCTCCCGCGAAAAGGGCGGCAGCGGCCTGGGGCTGTCGATAGTCCACGACGCGGTCACGGCCCTGGGCGGCAGCATTACCGTCGAGGCCAGAGAGGGCGGGGGCACGCGCTTTTCCGTGTCCTTCCCGGAGCCGGGAGAGGAGGCGCAGCAGTGAAAAAACGCATCATAGCCGCGCTCTGCCTTGCCCTTGCGCTTCTTGCGCTGGCCTCCTGCGGCCGCGCCACGCTGACGGTCGAGGTGTGGCGGCGTGCATCGGATTCGGAGCGCAGTGTCAGCGAGGGCCTCATACAGCCGGAAAAGCGCAGCGTACAGGCCCAGGCCGGCAGTATAAACGGGGCGGTCTCCGCCTTCAACGCCGAGCCGGAGAACCCGGCCCTCAGCCGGGCGGCAGAGGGCGACGCCAAGATCTTGGCCTGGAGGCTGGAGGGCACGGAGCTCAGACTGGAGGTCTCGCCCGAGTGGGCAGAGCTAGAGGGCTTTGACCGCACGCTGGCCGACTGCTGCGCAGTGCTCACCTTCTGCGCCCTGGAGGGCGTGGACAGCGTTTCAATATATTCCCTCGGCCAGAGGCTCGCAGGGCCCATGGACGAGAGCGATATAGTTTATGAGGAATGAAATAAACACATTGGAGGCACATTAAAATGGCAAACACCGAGAGAGTCAAAGAGGCCGTCGCCCGCGCGGGACTTGACGCCGTAGTGCTGATGGACGACCGGGACATCTATTATGCCACCGGCTTTCTGCCCACCGACAGCGCCGCGATAATCGCGCGCGACGCCGCCTGGCTGGTCACGGACTCGAGGTATATAGAGGCCGCTGAGGCCCAGGCCGCGCCGGGCGTCGAGGTCATACTCACCACCCGTGAGCGTCCGCTTCTGAGCATATTGCACGAGCTTGCAGAGCGTAACTCCCTGGAAAAGCTCGGCGCGGAGGAGGAAAAGCTCAGCCACGCGATGTATCTGAGGCTGGAGAAGGCACTGGGCCGCGAGCTGCTGCCGGCTCAGGAAATGCTCGTGGAGCTGCGCGCCTGCAAGACGCAGGAGGAGCTGCGCAGCCTCATCGCCGCGCAGCGCATCGCCGAGACCGCGCTCGAGGAGGTCCTGCCCCTCATCAAGCCTGGCGCGGTGGAGCGCGAGATAGCCGCGGAGCTCACCTACCGCATGCGCATGCACGGCGCGGAGGGCAACTCCTTTGACCCGATCGTCGTCACCGGCGCCAAGAGCAGCATGCCCCACGGCGTGCCCGGCGATGAGGTGGTGAAGTCCGGCGACTTCGTGACCATGGACTTCGGATGCCTGAAGAACGGCTACTGCTCCGACATGACCCGCACCGTCGCCGTCGGCTCGGCCACGGACGAGATGCGGAACGTGTATTACACGGTGCTCGAGGCGCAGAAGGCAGGCATCGCCGCCGCCCGCCCAGGCGTGCCCGGCGCCGACATACACAACGCCGCGGCGAAGGTGATAGCGGACGCGGGCTATGGCGCGTACTTCGGCCACGGCTTTGGCCACAGCCTGGGCCTGGACATCCACGAGCAGCCCTCCGCCTCTCCCGCCAACCTGCGGCCCATGCCCGAGGGCGCCGTCATCAGCGCCGAGCCGGGCATCTATCTGCCGGGCAAATTCGGCGTCAGGATAGAGGATGTGCTCTACCTCACCGGCGACGGCTGCGAAAATATCACCAAAGCGCCCAAGGATTTGCTTATTCTGTAAACGAAGGACTTGCCAAAATAAGATATCTAGTGTAAAATGTCTTGGTTATATAAACAATAAGCCACAGGAGGACAGGATATATGATAACAGCAGGCGATTTCAGGAACGGCGTCACCTTTGAAATGGACGGTCAGGTCATGACCGTCGTCAGCTTCCAGCACGTCAAGCCCGGTAAGGGCGCGGCCTTCGTCCGCACCAAGATGAAGAACGTCATGACCGGTGCCGTGACCGAGACCTCGTTCAACCCCACCGCCAAGTTCGAGGAGGCCACCGTCGAGCGCAAGAGCATGGAGTACAGCTATGCCGACGGCAACCTCTACTACTTCATGGACCCCGAGAGCTATGAGCTCATCCCCATCGACGGCTCTCTGCTGGGCGACAGCTTCAAGTTCGTCAAGGAGAACATGGTCTGCGTCGTCATGAGCTACAAGGGCAATGTCTTTGCCGTTGAGCCGCCCAACTTCGTCGAGCTCGAGGTCACCCAGACCGACCCCGGCTTCGCCGGCAACACCGCTACTAACGCCACCAAGCCCGCCACCCTCGAGACCGGTGCCGAGGTCAAGGTCCCGCTCTTCATCAACGAGGGCGACAAGATCAAGATCGACACCCGCACCGGCGAGTATCTCGAGCGCGCCAAGGGCTAAGTACCATAACATTCCCCGGAAGGAGGAGCTGCACATGACAACTTCCGAAAAAGTGGCCTACCTCAAGGGTCTGGCCGAGGGCCTGGGCTTCGACAAGGAGTCCAAGGAGGGCCGCATTCTTGACGCCATCCTCGATATCCTCGAGGACGTGGCGCACGACATCGAGGACCTGGAGGAGAACGCCTACGAGCTGGGCGAGGCCATAGACCAGGTAAGCGATGACCTCTCCGACATCGAGGACATCGTCTACGACCTCGACGACGATGACGACGATGACGATGATGATGACGACTGCTGCGGCAGCTGCTGCTGCGAGGACGATGACGAAGAGCCCATGTTCTATGAAGTCACCTGCCCCGCCTGCGAGAACACCATCACCATCGACGAGGACGTTCTGGCCCTCGGCTCCATCGAGTGCCCCAACTGCGGCGAGACGCTCGAGTTCGAAGGCATCGAGGAAGACGAAGACGCCGACGACGAGGACAAGGACTGACACCGAGCCCCAAAAAGGCCGGTCCCAATCAGGGACCGGCCTTTTCTTTATTTTCTGCGCCTTAGAATGCCTACGGCAGCAAGAATGAGGGCGGCAAGTATGAGAGCCGCGAGAATGAGCAGCATCACGTTAGAGGCCGTGCCCGCGGCGTCCCAGCGCACGAGGTCAAAGCCAAAGGGCCGCAGCAGACTGTAAGGCTGATCTGAAAAGCGTCCGTCGAGCGCCATAACGCGGTCAAGCACCCATGGGAACAGCCAGTACCAGAGGGCCGTGAAGCCGACGGCTGCGGAGGCGCGGAACCATCCGCCGACCCGCAGGTATCTGACAAGCACCAGCACGCCCCAGGGCAGCAGCAGACCGTACAGCGCCATCGGCAGAGCGGGAAGGAGGAACCAGTGCCCGCCATCGTACAGGCAGGCCGCGCCCAGCAGCACAAACAGCATCAGGCTTACCGTGCCCAGCCAGAGTGCAGCGCGGTGCCGCGTCAGCGCCTCCGGCAGAGGCAGCTGCCTGATAACGAAGGGCAGCAGCAGTATCGACGCGGCAAAGAGTACGGACACGGCCGTGATCCAGAACCAGTCGCCGTCCGTGTAGGCGCAGCAGACGCCCAGCAGCCCAAGCAGCAGTGCAAGGTCCGCGCCGAGGCAGAGCAGCGCCTTGCGCGAGACCAGCGCCTCGGGCAGAGGCAGCCGCAGCAGTACCAGGGGCAGCAGAAGCAGACAGAGTCCGAAAAGCACCGACATCCCGGCCACAAAGAACCAGTCGCCGCCGGTGTACAGGCAGCAGACGCCAAGCAGAAGCTCTATGGCCAGAGTAAATGCTCCGGCCGTCAAGACCCCGCCCATGTGCTCGGGAGCGAGCGCGGGGGTCAGCGTGAGCGATGCGGCCGTGAGCAGCGAGGCCAGCACGACCCAGAACCAGCTGAGCGCCCCATCGGAGGCGAGGTCTGCGATGAAGCAGACCACCGCTGCAAGGGAATAGCAGGCGATCTGTCCGAATTTCCAACCGCGGACGAGCCGAATATACCGCCGTGCCAGCGTCTCCGCGCGCCGTGCCTCCGTATCCTCGCTCGCGGTCAGCAGCTCGTGCTCGGAGATGTCGAGTATCTCGCATATATCGTGCAGCAGCGTGATGTCGGGGTAGCTCAGACCACGCTCCCATTTTGAGACGGCGGAATCCGTGACATACAGCTTTTCAGCAAACTGCCGCTGTGTCATCCCAAGCGCACGGCGGCGCTGGGCAATGTATTCGCCGAGAGATTTTTTGTTCTCCATTCAATGTGCCTCCAGAATGTTTTGGCCTGCGCAGCAACCGCCTCAATGTTAGCACCCGCCGCGGAAAAGTCAACGCCGGAGGCCGTTTTCATCGCTCGACCGTCAGGAAAGTCGGTGAAAAGTTAATAAAACTCCATGAAATGGGTATATTTCATAACAAATAAAGAAACTGCAAAATTGGAAGCAAGAACGGATTTTGGCAGGCATTCATCACGCCATGAAGCGCATACTCGTTTTGGGGTGATTTTATGAAAAGAATCGTCTGTTTCCTTTTTGCGCTTTTTCTGATATGCCCGGCGGCGGCCGCCGCCGATGAGAGCCGGGAACTGCCGGTCATCATGTACCATCACATCTCCGCCGACCCGTCGCGGGCTGGGGACTATATCGTCACGCCCGACATCCTCGAGGGCGATTTGCGCTACCTCGCGGAGCGCGGCTACACCGCCGTCAGCGTTGGAGAGATACTCGACTACTGCGCGGGCGGCGGCGAGCTGCCGGAAAAGTCCATACTCATAACCTTTGACGACGGTCAGCAGAGCGTTCTCACCTATGCCCTGCCGCTGCTCGAGAAATACGATATGCATGCTGTCGCGGCCGTAGTCGGCGCTTACTGCGACGCCGAGGAGACCGCCGCCGCGCGCGATCCGGAATACTCCTATCTTACCTGGGACGAGGTCGCCGAGCTCGCAGAATCCGGCCGCTTCGACATCGCCAGCCACACCCAGGACATGCACCGCGACACCTGGCCCCGCCGGGGCTGTCTGCCCAATACCGGCGAGAGCGCCGAGGCCTACGCCGCAGCCCTGAACGCCGATCTCGACGCCGTGGACGCCAAAATCGAGGCAGCCACGGGCTCCCGGCCCGTCGCCTTCGCCTACCCCTTCGGCTTCCACTGCGATCAGACGGCGGAGCTCCTGGGCCAGCGCGGCTACACGCTTACCCTGACCTGCGAAAACCACGTCAACGACCTCGCAGCCGGTACCATGGAGCTCGGCCGCTACAACCGCTCAGCCTATGCCGACCGCGCCGCATTTTTCAAAATGCTCGGAATAACGTAACAGGGACGCTTTTGCGTCCCTGTTTTTGCTGTTCAAGTATTGTCTTTCCGATTGCACCCAGAGATAATACGCCTGCCAGCTTTAGCAGCGCGTCTGACATGACTTGCTCAGCACTCAATCCGCCTGCACTTTGTCCAACCTTTCGATAGAACTCATATAGGTAGTTCTCAACCGAAATCATTACCAGCTTCATCATACCACCTCCAGGAATGTGGACCAGAACCGGTCCCATTGTATCACAACTTTTTACTACAATCAATACATAAATGAACCAATATTGGTTCACTTTTGGAGGTACGGAATGGCGGAGCAGAGGCTCAAGCAGGAGGGCGGCGAGATAGGCCGGAATATTCGGCGCGTCAGGCTTGAAAAGGGCATAGGCCAGACGGAGCTTGTGCGGCTGCTGCAGCTTGAGGGTGTTTCTCTGACAAGAGAGACGCTTGTAAAGATCGAGCGCGGAACACAGCACATCCAGATAAGCCAGCTCCGGGGCATCAAAAAAGTGCTCGGCACGACCTACGACGAGCTGCTGAAATAAAATGACGGCCCCTGATTGTTCAGGGGCCGCTTCATTTTGCAGGGACGCTTTTGCGTCCCTGTTTTTTATGTTCTGCTTTTCCTGAGGCGGGGAAGTATCACAAGCGCCAGCGCGCCGCCGATGAGTGCGGTCAGGCCCTGGGGCCAGGAGAACATGATGGAGAGCGCCGTCACCTGCTTTTCGGCCACGCCCGAGAGCAGACCCAGCACCGCGGGCACGCATATCCAGAGGAACGCGCACTTGAGCGCCGCCGCGATGACCGCCGCGATGGCCCAGCGACCAAAGCTCCACTCGCGGGAGCGAAGCAGACCGAACACCACCGCCAGCACCGCGTTGCCGCAGGCGATGACGGGCGTCACCGCGGGTATCGCGGGACCGATGCCGATAAGCGTCGCCAGCACGGACGAGAGTATGCCTATCGCCACGCCGGACCAGATGCCCGTGGTGGCCGTGAACACGAACAGCACGCAGTTTACCAGCGAGCCGGTGACGAGCTGTGTCACTGAAAAGGGGCCGGCGATGACCGCGCCCGCAGGGATGATCTTGCCGAGAAGCTGGGCCACTACCACAAGCGCTACGCCCAGCGCCGTGCGTGTTATCCAGCGCGCGGCATTTCCTGAATGGGACATTTTACTGTTCTACCTCCCCGAGACGGTCTACGAACTCGCTTTCGAGCGAGTTTTGTCTGTCCGCCCTGGCTTTGTAGGCGCGGACGTTGGAGGTGGCGTTGAGCACAGGGGTGATCGTGCCCGCGCCTGCCACGCAGCCGCCGGGGCAGGCCATGCCCTCGAGCAGATAGCCGTGGCGCTTGCCGGCCTTCGCCATTGCGAGCATGCGGCGGCACTCGCGCAAGCCGTCGCCGTATTCGACCTCTATCTCACGGTCGGGAGCTATTCTCGCGATGACCTCGGCCACCGCTGCCGCGACGCCGCCGCCCACGGCAAAGCCGCGGCCGGCACCGGTGCCGTGTTCGAAGTCGGTGTCGCACTCGTCGGGCTCCAGGGTGGCAAAATCGATGTCCTTGGCGTCGAACATGCCCTGCAGTTCCTCGAAGGTCAGGACAAAGTCGACCTCGGAGCGCACACTGCGGCGCGAGGCCTCGAGCTTCTTGGCCGCGCAGGGACCGACAAAGACTATGCGCGCATCAGGATGCTCCTTCTTCATGAGGCGGGCGGTTATGACCATGGGCGTGAGGGCCATGGAGATGTTCTCCTTGAACTCCGGGAAGAGCTTCTTGGCCATGACGCTCCATGCGGGGCAACAGGAGGTGCCCATGAAGTCGAGGCGCGAGGGGACGTTATCGAGGAAGTCGTGCGCCTCCTCGACGGTGCAGAGGTCCGCGCCGATGGCTACCTCTACGGTATCGGCGAAGCCGAGTATGCGCATGGCCTTCTTGAGCTTGCGGGGAGTGGCCTCCTTGCCGAACTGGCCGACAAAGGCGGGGGCGACGCAGGCGATTATCTTGTCGCCCTTGTTTATGGCCTGGATGAGCTGGAATATCTGGCTCTTGTCCGCGATGGCCGCGAAGGGGCAGTTGACGAGGCACATGCCGCAGGATACGCACTTGTCGTAATCTATTTTGGCGCGGCCCTTCTCATCGGAGCCGATTGCGTCCATGCCGCAGGCCTTGGCACAGGGGCGCTCGATGCGGCTGATGGCGTTGTAGGGGCACTGCGAGAGGCAGCGGCCGCATTTGACGCATTTGGACTGGTCGATGGAGCTCTTGCCATCCCGACCGATGACAATGGCGCCCTTGGGGCAGACGTTCATGCAGGGGTGGCTCAGGCAGCCCTGACAGTTGGATGAGACGCGTATCTCCTTTGGTGGGCAGGCGTTGCAGGCGAAGGGAATGATATTGATGAGCGGAGGCTCATAGTACTTTTCGGGCTTGGCGGCTTCTTCTATGCCGTCCGAGGCGAGGCTGATCTCTGCGGCTGTGCGCAGGGGCAGGCCGCAGGCGAGGCGAAGCCGCTCCGTAACGATGGCGCGCTCCAAAAAGACGTCATGGCGGTACTGAGCATCCTCACCTGGGATGATCTTATATGGTAGGGCGTCGATACGCGAGAAGTCCCCGCCCTCATAAGCAAGCCGGGCGACCTCTGTGAATACCTGCCGTCGCAGGTCATCGACGACGCTGTGTATACCTCTCATGACATATCCTCCTGTGGCAGTTGTTTTAGACATTGTTATTATACTATCAATCTCTCGCTTTGGGAAGAGGGAAGCTTAAAGCAAAGCGAATGATTAGTAATAATTTAACGCTGGCAAAATTAAAAGATGAGATTTATACTATTTGTGGGAATTATTTGAAGAATCAGGTTTTTGACGTAAAACTGTTCTGTGGCAGAAGTCACGGTTACTGCAAGTCGCGCAGCCCCGGCCGCATCCACGTTTTTGTGACTGGTTGGTTTTGAGCATGATAATGACCGGAATGACAATACACAGAGCAGCCAGTAGCAGATAGATGATAATCATAAAATCGCCCAGCAAAGATTATAGCATAAATATCGACTAAGTAAAATAAAAAACCGCCCCCGGGTAACCGGGGGCGGGAAACCTTTTAAAGTTTATTCAACTTACGCAGTCAATCAGGCGTTGGGGTTGACCCAAGCGGTGCCGACGACGGTGTAAGGACCAGCGGCCAGCGGGTAGAAGCTGGTGGAGAGGATGCGGCTGTCGCTGGAAAGGGTAGCGGTGAGGTTGGCGACGTCGCTGCCGGAGGTGGCAGTACCGGTCCAGACGAAGTAGGTCGGGAACACAGTGCCGTCAGCCTGCTTGAACTGGGTGTTGTCGACGTTGGAGATCTTGAGATCAACCTTCTCGCCGAGCACCACGCCGGTGTTGTTGGAAGCGGTGACGTTGAAGCCATCCATGTTGAAGGTGATATCACCGAGGCTCAGACCGCCGATGGTGTAGCTGAGCTCCCTGGCGGTAGCAACGAGAGGATCAACATCAAAGGAGACCTTGAGGCTGCCGTTGGCCAGAGTGGTGGTGTTCTCGGTGACGGTGGAGCCACCAGCCTTGGTAACAGTGGCGCTGTAAGTGCCGCTGTTCATGTTCTTGAGGTTCTCATTGTAGAGAGTGACGGTGACTTCCTTGTTGGCGTTCGCGAAAGCGTCGGCGTCAACATAGGTAACGGACTTGACGAGGTTCTTGCCGTCAACAATCCTCCAGCCAGCGTCGATCAGAGCATCGCTGAGAGCGAAGGTGACCTTAGCCTGCCAGCCAGCATCCAGGATGTAAGCAACATCGATGGCATTGCCGGACAGAGTGTAAGCGACCATGAAGGTCTCGTTACGGAACTCAGCAACGAGCTCGTCGACAGTGTCGATCTTGTCCTCGTCCTTCACGCCGGCGCGCAGGTCGACGATGACAGGAGCGTCAACGAAGTAGTAGCCATCGAGCTTCACGACGTTAGCGGCGGTCTGGAGAGTGCCAAGGCCAACGTAAACGTCAGCAGTCTGCTTGCCGATTGTCCAGATGCCGTTGGAGATGCTGAACTTGTAGAAGCCACGGCTGACGACGCGATCCTGAGAATTGGCGACGTAGACGGTGACAGGCGTACCATTCAGGTAGAAACCATCATAGTAGTAGCCCAGATCCTTGTCGTAGCTCCAATCATTGAGATCGAGGTCGGCGGGCAGGAAGAGGTTAGTGCCGCTGGAGGTGTAGAAGCCCAGGTAACCGAACACGACGCTGCAAGCCATATTCTTGGTGCTGGTGGTGTAAACGGTCATGGCGGTGGAAGCGAAGGTCACCTTGTTGCCGGTGTAGGCCTTGAGCATCTCAGCCAGGCTGTCATAGGTCTTGACCTCGACGCCGGAGCCGGTACCCTCAGCAATGATGAACTTGGTCGGGTTGTCAAACACAACAGTACGAGTGGTGCTGTCATCCTTGACGCTCATGGACTCAGTCGTGGACTTGAAGGTAGCATCAGACTTGATGGCATAGGTGCCAGCGTAGATGCTGTCGGCCTCGGTGATTTCCTCGGGGGAGTAGACGCCGTTCTTGTCAGCGTAACCGACATCGAAGAAGTCGCCCTTAGCCCAGAGATTGTTGGTGATGAAGGAATTGTAGACGGGCAGCTCAACGACCTCACCGGTGGTGACGTTGATGAACTGAGCGGAGTAGGCGCGCTCGCCGACCCAGCCGTTGTAATCGCTGGTGGGCTTGAACTCGCCGGTGTAGAAGTAGAGGTTGGCAACGCCAGCCTTGGTCAGGCCCATGTAGTGGCCGTGGCTGTCAAGCAGGAAGGTGAAGGTCTTGCCAGCGTCAGCAGTGCTGAACTTATACTGGTTGAAGACGGAAGCCTCAAGCTTGGTGCCGTCGGTCAGGGTGATGACCTTGGTGCTGTTGTTGTAGCTCTGGATGGTGCCAGAGGTGGCGCCGGTGGAGTAGATGTAGTACTGGCCGCCCTCAACGAGGTAAACAACGGTAGTACCCTTGTTGATCTTGCTGATGTCGGTCCAGAGGTTGGAAGCCTTGATAGTAGCGGTCTTGGTAGCACTGTTGTCGGTGTAGTACAGGTAGGTCACACCGGAGTTAGTGGTAACACCAAGCTCGCCGAGGCTGTACTTGAAGGTGACAGCGCCGTAGCTGTTCTTAGCGTAAGCGGTGTTGTCGATGAGGTCGAGCTCATAAGCAGTGCCCTCGCCGAGGGTGGCGCTCTTCGCACCAGCCTTGGTGGCGGCGGCCTTGCCGGCGTCGATGGCGCAGTTGTACTCGGTGACCTTCGCGAGGTCGTACACGAACACGGAAACGCCCTTGACGCTCCAGATGCGAGCAGCGTGGTAGTACATATCGATGCCAGTGTCAGCGTCGATGTTAGCAACTACCTTGCCGTTGGTGTAGTCGGTGGACAGGGTGGTGTACTTAGCACCAGTGCCCTCGTTGGCGGTGATGATACCGGTGTCGCTCTCGAGGCCGAAGACGTCCTCACCGAGGGTGGAGCCG
>X96_European_Hare__coassemble_673_pt1 | contig 28466 bp, 24 predicted proteins | sample X96_European_Hare__metabat2_high_PE_013 | metagenome-assembled genome bin X96_European_Hare
GGTAATAAACCGGCCTGTCAGCGTCGACAGGGTCGTCACCGTGCATTACTTTGAGTATTCGAGCAGCCACTATTTTGAGGGTGAGCAGCACGACTTCTGGGAATTTGTGTATGTAGACAAGGGCGAGGTGGACGTCCTGGCGGGGGGCAGACAGCTCCGGCTAGGGCGCGGGAAGCTGCTTTTCCACCCGCCGGGCGAGTTTCACGCGCTGAGAGCCACGGGAGCTTCCGCGCCGAACCTGGTCGTAGCCAGCTTTTTCTGCGGCGGCGAGGCGCTCTCCGGCCTAGGAGACGGGCCGTACACCATGGGTGAGACGGAGCGCGCGCTGATAGGCGGGATCGTAGCCGAAGCTGAGCGAGCTTTTTTGACACCGCTGGATGATCCGGCCACTACAGCGCTGGAGCGACGCCCGGACGCGCCCTTTGGAGCTGAACAGCTGGTCGCAGCCTACCTCGAGGAGCTGCTGATACGCCTGCTGCGCGTCGGAGCGGCGGGGCAGAAAAACAGTGGGCCCATCGAGGCCCAAAGCCGCAATGAGGTGTTTCTGCGTGTGGATGAATATCTCTCTGCGCGCCTCTCTCAGACCCTGACTCTTGACCGTATCTGCCGGGACAATCTTGTCGGCCGCAGCCGGCTTCAGCAGATCTTCCACGCCGAGACGGGCGGCGGGGTCATGGAATATTTCGGCCGCCGGAAAATCGAGGCCGCGAAGGAGATGATACGCCGGGACGACGGCAATTTCACCGAGATAGCCAACCGCCTGGGCTACCAGTCCATATATTATTTCTCGCGCCACTTCAAGAAGATAACCGGCATGACGCCGAGTGAGTACGCCTCGGGAGTACGCGCTCTTGCGGCCAAGACCAAGCCGGGGAAATAGCATCCGGTGCGGATGATTCTGCAAATCCAGTCCGCATGACGGGAAAATCTGTGGCGAAAAGTGCAAAGATTGTGCAAGACTGTATATTTCATTTTTCTGTTGTATGACGTACAATTACTGCAGACTGAAAAAAGACTGTTTTAAGGAGTGTTCACAATGATACTTGTCAGCGGCGGCGCCGGTTATATCGGCAGCCACACCTGCGTTGAACTCGTCGAGGCCGGCTACGAAATCGTTGTAGCGGACAATCTCATCAACTCCTGCGAGGAGGCCGTGCACCGCGTAGAGCAGATAGTGGGCAAGAAGGTGCCCTTCGTCAAGTGCGAACTCTGCGACCCCGTGCAGGTCAAGGAGCTCTTCCGCGAGTATCCCAACATCGACTCCGTCATCCATTTCGCCGGGCTCAAGGCCGTCGGCGAGAGCGTTGCCAAGCCGCTTGAGTATTACACCAATAACCTCGTGAACACCCTGATGATACTCAACGTCATGCGCGACTACGGCGTGAAAAACTTCGTGTTCTCCTCCTCCGCCACCGTGTACGGCGATCCCCAGTCCGTGCCCATCCGCGAGGACTTTCCGACCGGCGGCACCACAAACCCCTACGGCACCACCAAGCTCTTCATCGAGCGTATCCTCATGGACTACTGCAAGGCCGAGCCGAGCCTGAACGTTGCGCTGCTGCGTTACTTCAACCCCATCGGCGCCCACGAGAGCGGCCTCATCGGTGAAGACCCCAACGACATCCCCAACAACCTCGTTCCCTACATCGCTCAGGTCGCCGTCGGCAAGCTCGAGAAGCTGCACGTTTTTGGCGACGACTATCCCACTCATGACGGTACCGGCGTGCGCGACTATATCCACGTCGTCGATCTCGCCCGCGGCCACATTGCCGCCCTCAAGAAACTTGAAACCAAGTGCGGACTCTTTGTCTGCAACCTCGGCACCGGCAAGGGCTACAGCGTGCTCGATGTGCTGCACGCCTACGAGAAGGCCTGCGGCAAGACTCTGCCCTACGTCATTGACCCGCGCCGCCCGGGCGACATCGCCGTCTGCTATGCCGACCCCTCCAAGGCGAAGGCCGAGCTCGGCTGGGAGGCTGAGTACGGCATTGAGGAGATGTGCGCTTCCTCCTGGAAGTGGCAGAGCATGAACCCCAACGGCTACCGCGGCTGAAATAACTGAAAAGCGATATGGCCCGCGTCAGCGGGCCATATTTTAGGCAAAAATGAGGGAGGAAAAAGCAATGAAGAAACCCGTACTCGTTGTCATGGCCGCCGGAATGGGCAGTCGCTACGGCGGACTCAAGCAGATCGACCCGGTGGGCAACCACGGTCAGCTCATAATAGATTACTCCATTTACGACGCCAAGCGCGCCGGCTTTGATACTGTCGTGTTCGTGATCAAGCACGAGATAGAGGAGACCTTCCGCGAAGCCATAGGCGACAGGCTCTCTAAAATCATTAATGTAAAATACGCCTACCAGCAGCTCGACGACCTGCCCGAAGGCTATGAGGTCCCCGACGGCCGCGTGAAGCCCTGGGGTACCTGCCACGCCGTTCTCGCCGCGCGCAAGATAGTTGACGGCCCCTTCGCCGTTGTCAACGCCGACGACTACTACGGCCCCGAGGGCTTCCGCGAGATCTACCAGTACCTCGAGAGCCATCCGGACAGCGACGGCTGCTACGAGTTTGCCATGGTCGGCTATCTCCTGGGCAATACCGTCACCGAGTACGGCCATGTCGCCCGCGGCATCTGCGAGGAGGACGAGAACAACTACCTTCTCAAGGTCACGGAGCGCACCCACATCGAAAAGATGGGCGCCGATGCCCGCTTTACCGAGGATGATGGCAAGACCTGGACCGAGGTCCCGGGCAGTACGATAGTCTCCATGAACCTCTGGGGCTTCACCGAGAGCTTTCTCAAGGAGGCCGAGGCCCGTTTCCCGAAGTTCCTGGACGACGCCCTGAAGACCAATCCGCTCAAGGCCGAGTACTTCCTGCCCAGCGTTGTAACTCAGCTGCTTGAGGAGGGCAAGGCCCGCGTCAAGGTGCTGCGCAGTGCAGACAAGTGGTACGGCGTCACCTATAAGGAGGATAAGCCCTGCGTCGTTGCCGCCATCGCGGAAAAGACCGCGAGCGGGCTCTATCCCGACAAGCTGTGGGAGGACTGATAGATATGTCGCAGGCTGAAAAACTGCTCTCTGAGGCTCTGGACGCCTTCGATTTTGGCGGTGAGCTTGTCGGCGCCGTGCGCTACGGCTCCGGCCACATAAACGACACCTTCGTTGTCCATACCCAGCCTGGGGAGGACCCCTGCCGCCGCTTCATACTCCAGCGCATAAGCTCCGCGGCCTTCAAGCACCCTGATGAGGTCATGGCGAATATCGCAGGAGTGACCTCCTATCTGGGACGCATGATAAGCGAGGCCGGCGGTGACCCAGAGCGCGAGACGATGAGCGTTTGGGCCACGAAGGACGGAAAAAACTATTACACTGACTCCGAGGGCGGCGCCTGGCGCGTTTATCCCTTCGTGGAGGGCACCATTTGCCTCCAGAAGGCGGAGACTCCCGAGCTCTTTGCGGCGTCTGCCAGGGCCTTCGGCAAGTTCCAGCGCATGCTCCGCGACTACCCGGCTGACACGCTCTATGAGACCATTCCCAAGTTCCACGACACTGAGGACCGGCTTGCCAAGCTCAAGGCCGCCGTCGCCGCCGATGTCATGGGCAGGGTGAAAGAGGTAGGGCCCGAGCTCCAGTTCGTCACTGAGCACGAGGCCGACTGCTCCGTGGCTCTCTCCGCGCTGCGCGAAGGCCGCCTGCCGCTGCGTGTCACGCACAACGACACCAAGCTCAACAACATCCTCATTGACCGCGCGAGCGGCGAGGGCATCTGCGTCATCGACCTCGACACCGTCATGCCCGGTCTTTCCATAAACGACTTCGGCGATTCCATACGCTTTGGCGCCAACCACAGCGCCGAGGATGAGCGCGACCTCAGCAAGGTCAATTTTGACCTGGGTCTCTTTGACGTCTACGCGGAGGGCTTTCTTGAGGGAGCAGGCGGCGCTCTGACCGATGCCGAGCTAGACTACCTGCCATGGGGCGCAAAGCTGATGACGCTCGAGTGCGGCATCCGTTTCCTCACTGACTACCTCGAAGGCGACCACTACTTCCGCACCAGTCGCGAAGGCCAGAACCTCGACCGCTGCCGCACGCAGTTCAAGCTGGTGGCGGATATGGAGGCCGCGTGGGACGACATGAAGGCCGTCATCAACAAATACAGATAATTCTCCATTCCCTCCAAAGGGCCCGTGGGCGTAAGCCCGGGGCCCTATTTTTTATGCAGAGCTGCGTAAATGCCTGCGCGCGTGAGAGAATAAAAAGCGTATCAGGTTGAGTTTTTGTTGAATTTTGCAGCATAGATTGAAGGCGTATGCGGAAAGTCCGGGCATTGACCTGGACCGGGTTGTGTGATATATTTTTCCACGGAAGTGATTTGCTTGAAGCGGGACTGGCGTAGAGAATATTTTTCCATTCCAAATATTATGAGCTATTTCCGGCTCGCGCTCATACCGTTATATCTGGTAGTGTATTTCAGCGCTGAGACGGACAGAGACTATGCATACGCTGCGGCTGTCATTGCAGTGTCCGGACTTACGGATATGCTTGACGGTAAAATAGCGCGGCATTTCAACATGATTACGGAGTGGGGCAAATTCATAGATCCCGTCGCGGACAAGCTCACCTTTGCGGCAATAGCATTGAGCATGTCGTTCCGCTTTCCGCTCATGGGCGTGGTGTTCGGGCTGTATGTGGTCAAGGAGCTGTACATGTTAGCCATGGGCGCTGTGATGTTGCGGCGCGGATTCCGTATGGACGGGGCTCAGTGGTACGGCAAGGTCTGCACCGCCGTGACCTATGCCGTCGTGTTTTTGCTACTGGTCGTACCCGGCATGCCGGAGCAGGTTAGCAGTACGCTGATAGGCATCTGCCTTGCAGTGACCATCGCTGCCTTTGTTGGTTATATCGGTTTCTATGCCAGAGCCTGGAAAAGCCTTTCTAAATGAGAAATTAATTCTGATAACTGCTTATATAGTCAAAACACCCCGGACCAGCGGTCCAGGGTGTTTTTTACAGCTGTCGTTCAAGGTAGACCAGCTCGGTGTCGAGCACGCCCTCGTGCAGGCAATGGCGGCTTCCGGCGAGACGGCAGCCGTTTTTGAGGTAAAGCCGCTGAGCGGGGAGATTTTTCTTGTTCGTGTCAAGCCGCAGAACACGCATGCCGCGCCCCAGGCCGAAGCCGGTAGCAAAGTCCACCATGCGCTTGCCAAGCCCGCGCCCGGCCATGGAGGGTGGTACGCAGAGCGTGTGTATCACTAGCACCTCGTCATCCGCGGCAGGGTAGAGCCAGGGAATCTCACAATATTCCGGCGCCTGATGGGAGTTGAGTATCATGCTGGCGCAGATACGGCCGTCCTCCTCCATGACGAACATCGTCCCGGTTTCCACAGCGCGCTCCGCAGTTGCACGGGTAGGGTAGACCCCCAGCTCCCACTGTGAATTGCTTCCGTGCTCGGCCTCGTGGAGCAGCAGCTCGGTGTATCCTGCCTCAATGGCGTCTATGTCGGCGGTGGTCGCGGCGCGTATCATTCAATGCACATCCTTTCCGGTTTTGGACATTTTAGCACCGCCGCCCCTTCTTTTCAAGCCCCGCGCGAGCGCCAGCGCAGCAGGAATGCGGAGTTGATTATCACCAGCACCGAGCCAGCATTGTGCACCAGCGCTCCGACAACGGGGTTCAATATGCCCGTCATAGCCAGTATGATGGCCGCAAAATTGAGAGCCATGGAAAACGTGAGATTGAGCTTGATCGTACCCATCATCCGACGCGAGAGACGCAGAAGATGCGGCAGCTCACTTATCTCGTCGTTCACCAGCGCGATATCTGCGGCGTCTATGGCTATGTCGCTGCCAACACCGCCCATGGCTATGCCCGTGCAGGCCATTTTCAGCGCCGGTGCGTCGTTTATGCCGTCGCCTATCATGCAGACGGGCGCGCCATCGCGCTGGGAGGCGTCTATCCACGCGAGTTTGTCCTCGGGCCGGCACTCGTATTTGTACTCAGTGATGCCCAGCTCGTGAGCTATTGTCTCGGCGGCGTTTTTGTGGTCGCCTGTGAGCAGCACGGGTTCGGCGCCTGCCTCACGCACGGCGCTTATAGTGTCTGCCATACCTGGGCGCAGCGTGTCTGAGAGCGCTATGAAGCCTGCTGCCGCGCCGGAGACAGCTATGTAAATTACCGTGCAGCCGCGTTCGCGATATTCCTCCGCCGCCGCGAGTATGACCTCGCCAGGTGCCGCGTTCTCTGAGGAGAGCAGTTCGGGATTGCCCGCGAGTACACGCTGTCCGCCTATAAACGCGCTGACACCTCGTCCGGGCAGCATGGCAAAATCCTCGGCCTCTGCAAGCTCACCGCCGGCTGAGCGCCACCCGGCAACCACCGCTTTTCCCAGCGGGTGCTCGCTCCGCGCCTCCACGCTTGCGGCGAGGGCATAGAGAGCCGATTCATCGTATTCGGGTGTGAAGCTCCTGACCGCGGCGACCTCGGGATGCCCCGTCGTGAGCGTGCCGGTCTTGTCAAAGCATACCCGCCGTACGGTGGCAAGACGCTCGAGCGCGTCGCCCTCGCGGACTAGAAAACCGTGCTTTGTGGCGTTTCCTATGGCCGCCATGATGGCTGTAGGCGTAGCAAGTACGAGCGCGCAGGGGCAGAACACGACGAGAATGGTTACCGCGCGGATTATTTCGCCCGTGACGGCCCAGGTGCCTGCGGCGGCGACCAGCGCGGTCACGACTATCCATGTCGCCCAGCGGTCGGCGAGGCCGACGATCTTGGCTTTTCCAGCGTCGGCGGACTGTACAAGGCGTATCATGCGTTGGATGGAGCTGTCCTCGCCGACCTTGGCCGCGCGCATATCGAAGGAGCCGAACTGGTTTACGGTACCGCTCGATACTTCATCGCCGGGGCCCTTGTCGACTGGCAGGCTCTCACCGGTCATGACGGCCTGATTGATGGAGGTCACACCCGTGAGTATGACGCCGTCTACCGGTATAGTCTCGCCGGGCAGGACGCGCAGTATGTCGCCGACCTGCACCTCCTGAGCCGGTATCACCAGCTCCTCGCCGCTCCTGATGACGCGCGCAGTCTGTGGCGTGAGCTGAACGAGCTTTTCTATGCCTGCTCGTGCCTTTGCGACCGTCAGGTCCTCGAGCAGCGCGCCAAGCTGCATGATAAAGGCCACCTCGCCCGCGGCAAAGTCCTCACCGATGATGACCGAGGCGATGAGTGCCATGGAAACGAGCACGTCGGCCTTGATGTCAAAGGCGGTGACGAGCCCTATGACGGCTTCAAGTATTATCGGCACGCCGCAGAGGATGATAGCGACCCAGGCCGGGTCAAAGGGCAGACCCGGAGCCAGCTCAAAAATGCTGACAAGCAGGGAAATGCCGCCCAAGACCAGACAGATGACGTCTCTTTTGACTCCGCCCCACTCGAGCAGGGCCTCCAGCTTTTCCATACGCAGCCACCTTTCATATACCTATGGGGGTATAGGTATAATATAGACCTGCCTGCCCCGGCTGTCAAGGGGGCGGGGGAGGGGTCAACCCATATTTGAGAAGCGCTCTACTGCCTTTGTGAAGCTCTCGATCGTCTTGTCGGCGTCGCCGTGCTCGATGCCGTCGCGTACGCAGTGCTTAATGTGTCCCTCGAGAACCACCTGCCCGGCGCGGTGCAGGGCTGACTTTGCGGCGTTTATCTGGGAGAGTATGTCCTCACAGGGCACGTCCTCATCGACCATGCGGTCAATGGCTTGGACCTGCCCGATTATCTTGCGCAGCCTGCGGTGCAGGTTTTCTGCGTCCATACATTGTCTCATATGAAGACCTCCATACCAATAGGGGTATGAGTATTGTAACTGCCATAGAAAATGATGTCAAGCGGCGCTTGTGCAGCGGTAGAAAATAGTGTAATATAAAATTGAATATCAAAACGGTGTACACCGTTTTCCGCATTGCGCAGCAATGCGGATGGCCCATTGGCCGCTTGACAGGAGGGACGACATGAAAAAACTGTTTGTATTAGTGTTTGCCATAGCCCTGTGCCTGGGCGTGTTGTGCTTCGGCGCGTCGGCTGAGGGTATAACGGCATCGCAGCCCACGGAAGGCGACGGCTCGGCGGCGAATCCCTACCAGATAAGCACCGCAGGACAGCTCTACTGGTTCGCGCAGCATGTCAATACTGGGGGCCTTAACATACTTGCCTGCGCCGAGCTGACGGCGGATATCACCATCAACGAGGGCGTGCTGGACGCAGTTGCTAACAGTAATACTGACAGCCTTAACAAGTGGACGCCTATATATGTGTACCTCGGAACCTTTGACGGAAATGGCCACACCATATCCGGCCTGTACCTGCACGGTTCCGAATTGTCCCCCGGAGGCATGACAGGTATGTTTGGGGGCGTTTCAGGCACTGTAAAGAACCTTGCGCTTGCAGACAGCTATATTGGCGTTGAATTCAGAGCGGCCGAAGGGGAAAATCCTTCGTGTGTAGGTGGTATTTGCGGGACTGTTGGCGCAAAGGCAACTGTATCAGGCTGCTCCTTCGAGGGCACTGTGTCGGCTGTTACTGCCAAAGGTACTGACCGTCTGGCCGCAGGAGGAATCTGCGGACAAAATAATGGCAATCTGGAGAACTGCACATTCTACGGCAGCCTGACAGCAATGAACGTAGACGATGATTCAAAATCGTCAAATACCATTTTATCTTTAGGAGGGGGCATCTGCGGCTGGAATATCGGCACTGTGAACGGCTGTAAAAACTATGGCGAGATTACAGGTGGCGGTTATAACCCTGCAGTAGGCGGTATTTGCGGCGAGGGCTTGTTAGGTAAAGTAGAAGGCACTGGCGCTGAGGTACTGGGTACTATACAAAACTGCGAAAATTATGGAGAAGTCACTTCCATCACAAAAGGCGGTGAGGGAAATTCCAGCTATGCCGGCGGCATCTGGGGATGCGGATCAGGCAAGCTGATTGACTGTAAAAACAATGCGAAGGTCCTGGGGGCAAATTATGCGGGCGGTATCGCGGGAAATATAGAAAATGGTGAAATAACTTCCTGCACTAACAGCGCGGAGATTACGGCATATTATCAATGTGTAGGCGGGATATGCGGTACCGTGTCAGGCTCGGTGGCGATCAGCGAATGCATCAACAGCGGAGATATTGCGATCAACGATACAAGCGAAGGCGGCAATGCAGGAGTGGGAGGCATATGCGGCGGAAGTTGGATACCCATGAAGGCAATCTCAATCGTAAACTGCTATAATAGCGGCAACCTGAGCGGCTATCAGAAATATGATGATATTATGTACATATTCGGCATATTCGGATCGCTTCTCACTGACACTAAATATGATATTGACATACTGAATTGCTGCAACGCAGGAACTATAACGTACAGATCACCAATGGGTGGCGCGGCGTATACTGGCGGAGTGTGCTTAACACTTGCTATAGGAGTAAATGTTGAGCATTGCTTCTGGCTCGCCGATGCTTCCGGCGGCGCAGACAGCGGCGCAAGGACCAAAGAACAGTTCGCACGCGGCGAGGTAGCCTACGAGCTGAACAAGTGGGATAACACGGAATATGGCGGCAAAATGTGGAAGGTTGGCGACAACGGCTATCCGGTTCTGGAAGGCGACAATAACGAAGTCCTCAGGGTGATATTCAGAAAAATCATTGGCAATAAGATTATGGCAACCTATGGAATAAATAAGGGGGGAACGCTCGAGAACACCGACACCAGTTGGATTACTGGAAATATGCGTTTGATTTTTAATTTTGATATAATCCCGAAAGAAGATTTGCTGAAAACGCCCCTGAACGAAGATACCGAAATAATCGTACAGGTAGTAGAAGACGGCAAAGAGAAACCAATCACGGCGATTGTGACAGGCAGTGCGAGCAAGGTCTACGACGGCACGACCGTTGTGCCCGCTGGCCATAATCTGAGCATCAAACTCGTAGGGGTCGTTGCTGGCGAGACAGTCACAGCCACGGCTGAGAGCTATACTTTTGACAACAAAAACGCCGGCGAGGGCAAAACCATAACCGCAAACGGCATCACGCTAGGCGGCGCGGATGCGGAAAAATATGTCCTCGTGAGTGACACGGTTTCGGCCGAGGTCGGCACTATCGAGCAGAAAGAACTCACTGCGTCGCTCTCCGGCAACTTGAGCAAGGAATATGACAGCACGGCCGACGCGCCGGAGGGCCTGAGTATCATGCTTAATGGCGCCATCACAGGCGACGACGTCACAGCCACAGCCGCCTGTTCCTTTGACGATGCCAATGTCGGCAGCAGGACCATCACCGCAACCGGCATCACCCTCGCAGGCGCGGATGTGGGCAACTACACCCTCAGCAGCGACACCGCGAGCGTTACCGGCACCATCACGCCCAGAACGGTCACCATAACCGCCGATGACCAGAGCGCCTTCATGGGCGACGCGATGCCGGGGCTGAGCTATAAGGTCGAAGGTTTCCTGCCCGGCGACGGACTGACGGCGAAGCCTGTCCTGACCTGCGATGCGGACATGATCAAGGCCGGAACATACGAGATAACGGTCTCCGGCGGCGCGGCGAACAGCAACTACGAGCTCTCTTATAAGAGCGGCACCCTCACCGTCAAGCTCAGCTGGGTCATGACTGTGAGGCCCGCCAACGGCGCGGCGGATGTGGTATATTACATCCACCCCGGAGACAGCTTTGAGCTCCCGGACGCGCCGAAGAACGGCGGCTACATCTTCCTCGGCTGGCGCTGCGGGGATGCGACCTACAAGGCGGGGGAGACCATCGAGGTCACTTCCGACATGACCTTCACGGCAGTCTGGGGCAATCTGCCCGACGTTGACCCCGAGGAGCCGGAACCGGAGCCTGAGCTGCCCTTCTACGATGTGGCGAAGGGCGACTGGTTCTATGACGCAGTCAAGTACGTCTACTACGCCGATTTGATGGACGGCGTGGAGGAGCACATCTTCGCGCCGAACGACACGCTGACCCGCGCGATGGTCTGGACGATAATCGCCCGCGCCGAGGGCGTGGACACCGACGGCGGCGCTACCTGGTACGCCAAGGCTCAGGAGTGGGTCGTTGCGAAGGGCATCAGCGACGGCGAGAACCCGAGCGCTGCGATCACCCGTCAGGAGCTGGTGACCATGCTCTGGCGGCTGGCCGGCGAACCCGCGCTTGGCAGCGGCATCAACGCTCCGGACGCGGGGAGCGTCAGCTCCTGGGCGCAGCAGGCCATGAGCTGGGCTATGTACATCGGCCTCATTGAGGGCGACGAGAACGGCGCGGTCACACCGGCCGCCACCGCAACCCGCGCCCAGGCCGCGGCCATCTTCATGCGCTATCTCGAAAAGTAAATAGTAAAAACCGCCGGCTCCGTGTGAGCCGGCGGTCTTTTTTATGCCGTTATCAGTCGTCCTCCAGGACGCGCAGTCCAGCGACTGCGGAGATGGGCAGGGAGAATGAAATTGCGCCCGAAGGCGTACCGGGACCGCAGTTTTCCGCAATGGCTTTCATGATCGCCGCCTTCTCAGAGGCCTTGGAGACTATGATGATTAGCTCCTTTTCCTCTGCGATGGAGACGCCAAGAAAGCGCTCAGCCTGCTTCGCGCCGGTGCCCTTGGCGTGGAGCACTGTGCCGCCCGCAGCTCCGGCGGAACGTGCCGCGTCCATGACCGTGTCCGTGTGGCCCTCGTTGATTATTACCATTATCAGCTCGTGCTCGAAGCTCAGCTCCGGCACCGCGCCGTCAGGCGTGCTGTTCCCGGTGAGAAATGCCAAGGTGCGTCCTCCTCCCACGCTTTTTATAGGCACGGCGAGCATTATGCCGTTGCCTGGTATGTCGATGAAAAGCCGCCTTTTGGCGCTTTTGATGAGCTGGCGCGTCATGTCCCCGCAGGCTACAGAGGCGACCAGCGCCTTTTCCGTAGCCTCAAGGCCGTAGAGGCTCAGGTGCTCCGAAGTGGCCGTGCCGTTGCCGAGCATCGTCAGCACGATGGGCAAGCCATGGCCACGGTAGACCTCCAGCATATCCTCTGCCCGGGCGCGGTCCACGATAGCGACCACAAAGTCCATTATCATGAGGCCACCTCCCAGAGCTCGATGATATCGGTGTCCGCAAGCTGAGTTGCGTCAAAGGCGTCACCCGCCTTCTTGGAGCGCACAACGTATACCGCGCCCATGACCTGCACCGTTATGAGCGGCATCATGGCGACGAGAGAGACGAGCCCGAATGCGTCGGTGATGACGTTCCCGCCCACGGCCTCGCACGCGCCCATGGCAAAGGGCAGCATGAACGTCGCAGTCATAGGTCCAGAGGCCACGCCGCCGGAGTCGAAGGCGATGGCGGTGAAGATGGGCGGCACGAAAAAGCTCATGACCAGCGCTACGACATAGCCTGGCACGACGAACCAGAGTATCGAAATACCGGTCAGCACCCGCACCATGGCGAGCCCTGTCGCCAGTGCAATGGCTATTGAAAGGCTCAGACCCATGGCCTTTTCAGACACAGCTCCAGCGCTTATTTCCTCGACTTGCTTGTTGAGCACATGTACAGCGGGCTCGGCGTTTATCATGAACCAGCCCATGACCATTGCGATAGGCACGAGCAGCCATGGTGTCTGCTCCGCAAGCTGCGCGCCGAGTATCGTGCCAAGCGAGGAAAAGCCGACGTTCACACCTACAAGGAACAATACGAGCCCAACGTAGGTGTAAACAAGGCCTATGATTATTTTGAGGAAGGGGAGCTTTCGCAGATGCAGCGCAAACACCTGAAACAGCAGGAAAAAGCCAACGATGGGTGCAAGCGCGAGCGCGACCTCACCCATGTATTCCGGTATGGCGCGCAGATAACCGCCGCCGAGCTCCACTGTGTTGGCATAGCTGTGTATTACCGACGAGGCAACGGTGCCATCCTCCATCTCGTAGAAGAAGCCGAGAAGCATGACGGCGAGTATAGGGCCGACGGAGCAGAGAGCAACGAGACCGAAGCTGTCGGCCTCCGCGTTCTTGTCGCTTCGTATGGAGGCAACGCCGACGCCGAGCGCCATGATGAAAGGCACGGTCATAGGCCCGGTGGTCACGCCGCCGGAGTCGAATGCTACGCTTAGAAAGCCCGCATCCGAGAGCGCTGCAAGTGCAAAAACGATTATGTAGCAGCCAAGCAGCACCCAGCGGAGTTGTATGCCCAGCAATATGCGCAGCATGCAGACCACCAGAAATAGGCCCACGCCGACGGAAACGGTTATGATGAGCACCGTGGTGTTGATGTGCGGTACATTGGAGGCCAGTACCTGCAGATCAGGCTCCGCGACGGTTATGGCCACGCCGAGGATGAAGCTCAGCGCCAGAATGAGCCAGAGTCTGCGCGTCTTTGTCATGCGGGCGCCGGTGTGGGTGCCTATCTGCGTCATTGAAGCCTCGGCGCCCAGGGTGAAGAGACCCATGCCCACTATCAGCATTATGGTGCCGAGCAGGAAGGCCAGCATCAGGTCCGTCGTGACCGGTACGAAGCTAAGGCACATGAGCGCGACGATGAGCGCGATAGGCAGGACCGAGGATATGGATTCATTGAGCTTTTCGCGGAGTATCGTCTTGTTGGGCATGGGATCTCACCTCTTCTCAAAGGAGCTGCGCGTGGTTATCGCTTGTCGCGGTCATGCGTGAAATTCAGGCCGAGCTCGCGGCGCGCGTAGGGCGTCTTAATGAGCGCAGCAAAGAGGGCGGAGGAGGCGACAGCTCCGAAAACGCCCTGAACGATGTTGGTTGGTATACTTCCCGCCGCGGCCCAGCCATAGCCGAGCAGCGCGCCCTCATAGGCAAGATAGCCGAGCACCATTACGACCTCGGCAGCAAGGCCCGCGAGCACGGAAGTGACGACGGGGCGCTTTTCGCCGAAGCGGCGCAACAGCGCGCCGGCCAGCAGGGCCATAACGGCCTTGATGACAAAGGTGCCCGGGAAATACTGCACATATCCTGCCATGAGGTCGGCAAGGCTGGAGCCGAGCGCCGCCGCCAGCGAGCCCCAGAGGGGGCCGAGCACATAGGCGGCCAGCAGCACCAGCGCGTCTCCGGCGTGGATATAGCCGAAGAGCGTGGGGAACTTGGGGTACATGGTTATCACGCAGCAGAGAGCGGCAAATAGCGCTGCGTATATAAGTTTCTTATTTCCGTTCACTGGAGGATACCTCCTGCTTGTCCCGGCTCATGCGAATGCAAGCAAGGCAGATGCCGAGAAGGATGAAATACGCGAACAAAACGCGGGGATAGAACCAGATATACTCAAAGATGGACGCCACGGCGATACCGATAAAGGCGGCAACACAGGCGACGAGTGCGCCCTGTGTCTCACGCCCGGAGGCGCGGAAAATGCCGAAGGCAGCGTCCTTGATGTTGCGGAGCATCATCCACATGAACGACACGAAGCCAAGAGCGCCCGTCTCAATGAAAAGCTCCATATACAGCATCTGAGTGTGATACACGCCCTTGGTCGCGCCGGTAAGCGCATAGCTGGGGTAGAGGTCGGCAAAGGTCGTCGGACCCATACCAATACCGGTGAGACCGTGGTCGCGGAGCATGGGCAGCAGGCTCTGCCAGGTGCGTATGCGGTGGCTTGCCGAGCTGTCATGCGAGTTGAAGATGGTGGAAAAGCGCGTAATGATGCTATCGGGCAGGAATGGAATGATGAGCGGTATCGCCACAAAACCGATGGGGATGAGCCGCTTGTCGACGTAGTAGACGAACACCACCGCCGCGACCGCAAGAGAGAGCCAGCTCGAGCGCGAGTAGGTCATCACTATTGCGACGAGCGGAAACACTATGCAGCAGCAGAGCACAAAGCGCAGCGTGGGGTTTTTGCGGTTCATGGCAAAGGACACGCACAGCGGCGTAAAGAGCACGAGGAACTCAGCATAGTTGTTGGGGTTGTCAAGCGTGGAGTAGACGCGTCCGGGGACTCCGGCGTTCAGGTCGAGGTCCGTGTACGAGGCGCTGACCTCGACACCCATGAATCTCTGCGCTATGGCGTAGAGCGCCGTGAGTATGACTGCGGCGTATATCCAGCCCATGAGCGAGCGGAGCCGCCGCTCGTCCGTGATGTCGGCCATTATGACAAAGGTGAGCAGAAAGGCGGCGATAAAGAACAGGAGTATCCTGACGCTGTCGCTCAGAGCGCTGGTGAACATGAGACTGCCGACGCATGCCATGAGGAAGAGCAGGAAGGGGAGACCAAGCGCTTTGGGATAGACCTTCTCGCGCTTGCCCGCGGCAGACATTAGGAACCACAGCCCGAACAGACCTACCGCCGCGAGAACTGCATAGGAGTTAGACCAGAAGGCGTGCGGCGTTATGAACATTACGAACACAAAACCGCCGAGGAGAACGTCAAAACGAAGCAGCACAGAGCCGGAAACAAGTCTCACAATGACGCTCGTCGCCGCTGCCGGGCGCAGATACCGGAATATTGCGCCGAATATATTCAGCAGAAAGTTCCATACTGCGTTCACTATCCTGGTAAATAGGCTCGCTCCGTACCAGACCTCGATCTTCGGACTGCGCCGGAGAAAGCGTACCACCGCGCTGTGCGGAAAAGCCCGGCTGAAGGGACGGTATATGCCGCGCAGAATACGGTATATGGCGCTGTACAGCCACCAGCCGTACAGCCGCCCGAGTATGCTGTTAGAGAGCAAAGCAGATCACCTCGCTTTCAGGCTTTGAGAGCATCATCACTCGATGACCTCTATGCTCTGAACGCGCAGGAAGAGCTTGCAGTCGTTGAAATACACGCTCATGGACTGGCCCGCGCCGTATAGAGTGCCGCCTATGGTGACGCCGTGCGTGCCGACGACGCCCTCAGCCTCACAATTGAGGGTGACGGAGCAGTAATCCTCGCGAGTTATCTCCACGACCTTGCCGGTGACGTCGGTGACGGCGCTCTTGCTGTCGCCGGTGCGCCAATCCTTGAGGTAGCCGATGGTGACGTTGTTTTCGCTGTCCCAGACCTCGGCGCCTTCTTCGAGCTGCTCGGCGACATAGTTCGGGGTCTCCTCGCAGTAGAGCGTGACGAGTACCTTCTGTGTGTTGGCTACCGTGCTGTCGGGACCGAGCAGCTTGAAGCCGAGAAATGTCGCCGCAGCGATTATGATAATAACGATGAGCAGGTCAACTATGTTCACCTTGCCAAAAAGTCTGCCTTTTTCGTCGATCATGATGTGCCTCCAAAATGTTTATTGATATGCGCGGTAGACGTCCCAGGCCAGCTTTTCGAGGTCAAATTCCTCGGAAATCTTGCGCAGGGCGTCCGCCGAGAACTGCCTATACAGCGCCTCGTCCTCCATGAGCCGGTGGATAGCTCCGGCAAAGCCCGCCGCGTCGCCGTAATTGACGACGAAACCGCAGCGAATGTTCGTTTCCGCAAGGTCACGGTTGCCGCCGACGTCGGTCACAACGAGGGGCAGGGCGCAGTTCATGGCCTCGAGGATGGAAAAGCTCATCGCCTCGTTGCAGGAGCTTGTGTTGAGGTAGAGGTCGGACGCGCGGAGTATGCGGTTTGCGTCATTCCGATAGCCGGTCTGTACGACAATGTCGCCGAGCCCGAGCTCCGCTGCTTTCTGTTTGACAGCGTCAAACTGCTCACCGTCGCCGCAGATGACACAGCGGAAAGGCCTGTCCGTGAGCTTTTTGAGCTCGTAGAGAGCGTCAAGCAGGAAGAAAAGGCCCTTTTCCGGAGCATAGCGTGCGAGTATTGAGAGCATGAACTCTCCCTCGCCTATGCCGAGCTCCGAGCGTGCAGACATATCGCGAACGGGATGCGTTTCCGGCTCGACGCCGTTATATATGACCTCTATGCGCTCGGGACACACGCCGTTTTGTATCATTATATCCCGTCCCTCGCGGCAGACGGCGATGATTTTGTGGTCGCGCGGCGTGAAAATGCGGTTGAGCACGCGCCATTTGAGTCCGCTGCGGATGGTGAGATGGTTGGTGTACACCACTCTTGGTGCGGCGTAGTGCCGCTGCGAGAGCAGTGCGACTATGTTCTCACGCGGGTACTGTGCGTGTATGACCTCTATTTTGTGCTCCCGGCAATAAGCCGCGAGTACCTTTGCCGCCGCAAAGGGCGAACCCGCGAGGTCGAGCTGAAGGCAGGGCACACCGCGCGCTGCCATCTTCTCGGAGAGCTCGCCGGCTATGTTGTAGGCGAAATGGCACTCGTTATCCGCTGCGGAGAAAATGCGTACTAGGTTCTCGACATATTTCTCCGTTCCGGCCTTGCCTGCAAAGTTTATGAGAAAGAGTATCCTCAGGGTTATCCCTCCCAATTTCGATTCCATTCATTATATAATACCCCGGTCCTCCCGTCAAGCAAGCCACCGCTTGCCGCGCTTGTTGAAATATGCTATCATCATGGGGCAAGAGGTGGTTAAATTGACTGAAAAGCTGTATTACACAGATGGACATCTGAGCCGCTTTACGGCCCGTGTCACATCCTGCGTGAGAGATGGCGACGCCTGGGCGGTGCGTCTGGACAGGAGCGCTTTTTTTCCGGGTGGGGGAGGACAGGAGGCCGACGAAGGTGTGCTTTCCGACATGGAACTGCTCGGACTTCGGGAGGAAGGCGAGGACATCGTACACCTCACACCCGAGCCGCTTGAGCCCGGCTCGCTGGTGGAGGGCAGAATAAACCGTGAGCTCCGTTTTGCGCGCATGCAGGGGCACTCAGGCGAGCATATCCTCTCCGGTACGGTGCACAGGCTGTTCGGATATGATAACGTCGGCTTCCACATGGGTGAGGAAGCCATGACGATAGACTTTTCCGGTGAGCTCACGCGTGAGGACCTGCGCCGGGCAGAGCTGGAGGCAAACCGCGCGATATGGCGTAACGTGCCCGTGCGTTCGCTCCTGCCCTCAAAGGGGGAGCTTGCAGAAATGGAGTATCGCAGCAAGAAGGAGCTCACTGGCCAGGTGCGCATAGTCGAAATCGAAGGCGTGGACTGCTGCGCCTGCTGCGCGCCGCATGTCTCGAGGACCGGCGAGGTTGGCCTGCTGAAAATAATAGACAGCATGCGGCACCGCGGCGGCACGCGTATCACGCTACTCTGTGGGGAGGCCGCGCTGAGAGATTATGAGGCCCTGCATGAAAACAACGCCTCAGTCTCCGCCGCACTTTCGGCAAAGAGACTTGAAACGGGCGCCGCGGTCGCCAGAGTTATGGCTGAGCAGGAGGAGCGCCGCGCGGAGCTCACAAAGCTCAAACGCGATATGCTGCAGCTGAAATCTGCCTCCCTCAAGCCCACGGAGGGCAGCATCTGCATATTCGAAAGCGATATTGACATGATAACCCTGCGGGAGCTTGTGAACGCGGGCGCTGAGCTCGCGGGCACGGTGTGCGCGGGATTTGCAGGCACAGACGGGGATTATAAATACATTATCGGCAGCCGTACCAGACCGCTTCGGGCCATGTCAAAAGAGATAAACGCGGCCATCGAAGGACGCGGCGGAGGTTCGGATGCCATGATACAGGGAACGAGCCGCGCACGCAGGGAGGATATTGAGCGGTATTTCAGCGAAATCAAATAATACAGAAAACAAGAAAATACGACTCGGCAGATTTTCTCCCAGGCCCCGACGTATGCTAAAGTTGTTGTCAGCATATCGAAGGAGGTCTAAAAGATATGAGCAAGGTTTACGGTTACATCCGCGTGTCGAGCACGGACCAGAACGAGGACAGACAGCTGGTGGCTCTGAGGGAGCGCGAGGTTCCTGAACAGAATTTGTATATGGATAAGCAATCAGGCAAGGACTTTGAACGTCCGGAATACCGCCGCATGGTGAAGCGGCTCAAAAAGGACGACCTGCTCTATGTCAAGAGCATAGACCGCCTCGGCCGCAATTACGGCGAGATACTCGAACAGTGGCGGCTGCTGACAAAGGAGAAAGGCGTCGACATCGTGGTCCTGGATATGCCGCTCCTGGACACGAGAAACGGCAAGGACCTGATGGGTACGTTCATAGCCGACCTGGTGCTGCAGATTCTCTCCTTTGTGGCGCAGAGCGAGCGCGAGAACATCCGCCAGCGTCAGGCTGAGGGCATAGCGGCCGCCAAGGCACGCGGCGTGCCCTTCGGACGCCCCACGCTGCCTCTGCCTGAAAACTTCGAACAGGTCGTGGCACGGTGGCGCAGGAAGGAGATAAACTTTGCCTCTGCGCTAGAGCAGACCGGTATGCGCCCCGCAACTTTTTACCGGCGTCTGAAAGAAATCGAGTAAATAATCGGGACAGGCTGCTGCCTGCCCCGATAACTATTATATACTTGCCCAGCGCATTAGAATTACCGCGGTTTGCGCTCTGGTTGCCGTGACAGAGGGATACGTCTCACCGTTTTCATCACCTTCGATTACCCCTTCGCTCAGGGCCCAGGCCATAGCGTCAAGCGCCCAGACGCTCACATTCTCTATACTGGATACGGCTGCATCGTCTCTAACCTCAGGCTCACCGGCCAAACGGTAGAGCATGGTCACGAGCTGTTCCCGCGTTACAGAGTCCCCGGGGGCTTCACCGTCTGAGATACCGTTTTCCATTGCCCACTCACGAGCTTCGGCGTACCAGACGCCGCCGTCCGTTTCAACACCGGACGCGCGTGCGAGCACTGTCCAGATCATAGCGCGGCTCAGCTCCATGTCCGGCGCAAAGCAGTTGTCGCCAACGCCGTTCATCAGCTCGCAAGAGCTGACATATTCCACGGCGTCAAAGAACCAGTCGTCAGGAGAAACGTCGACGTACTCAAGTTCAGGAGCATAAGACTCATCCGCTTCGTCTACGGAATCATATGCATTCGGGAGCGCTGCCCAAACGGGATGAAATGCGGCGTCACCACGGATGACGACTGTTTCGCCGGCGTCATATGTGCCGACTGCGCTCTGCCAGCCAATAAAAATGCGGTTGCCGTTTACCGGAGTCTCGGGCAAATTGAAGGTGAAGCCCTCTGGCATGACACGGGTGAACTCTTCGTCTTGCCCGCTGCCCGAGACGCTGACGGTGCAGTTTTTGAGACCGGCGCTGGCGCCTACTCCTTTGATTCTGACACCGCTGGCGTCACCAGCATACGCGAGAGCCTCGTCCGCGGAGGAGAAATAGGTGAACCAGCCGTCACCGCGGTCAACTTCGAAATTCAGCGTGTCAGCGGCGTATTCTGCAACTGAGGCGCTGAAACTGCCGCCGTAGACGGATATATTCTCGGGAAGAGAGCAGTTGTACAGACCCGAAATGCTGAACACGTCGTTATTGCCGTTGGAGACGGAAATGATGCTGCCACCTGATATCGATACCTCGCCGTCGCTGGATATTGCCCCGCAGGAAATGCCATCCGCTGAGGAGGGAGAATTGGAACCCGCAAAAACCGAGCCTCCGCTTATATTTACCGAGCCGCCGCAAAGGCCGCCGACGCGCTGTGGGGAAGAGCTGGAAGCGAGGAAACTCTGACGAATGAGCTTGCCGCCGCCAAAGGCTGAAACACTTGTGCTATCTCCGGAAATGCATATCAGCCCGTTTTCGACGCTAATCCCGGCGCTGACACTGCTGTTGCTGCCGGACGCTGCAACTTTGGCTCCGCCTGTTATCTCCACCAGGTTGCCATCAGAGTGTATGCCGGAACTTACAAGGCTTGAATCTGCTGCAACCGAGGTGAGACTGCCACCGGAAACGACGACGTCGCCGGTACACCTTATTCCATAGCTTTCCTCAGCGGCGGAAGCACCGGCTGCACTCACGGAGGAGTCGGAAAGCGTAAGGGGGCCGCTGACATTGATGCCGCAGCTGACGAGCGCAGCTTCATCGTCGATACTTGAGGCAGTCAACGTGGCTTTATTGACGCTTAGTGATACAGCGGCGAATATACCGGCGGAGAAGCTGTTGGAGCTCCTGCCGGTCATTCCGCCTTCGACATATACATCAGCTCCGTCGCTGATGCTGATGCCTCCAGTCGTATAAATGCCAAAACTGTTTGATGAACCTGTGCCGGACATGTATATTTTTAGTGCGCCGTTGCCAACGATGCTGATAGAACCAAGCGAGTAGATTCCATACGCAGAGGTGGAGCTGGACCCAGCGGCACTGAGAGTGATAGTGTTGACACTTCCGTCTGCCAGCTCAATCGTTGCACCGTCCGGAAGCCTCAACGCAAATATACAATTTCGGGATGCAGCGCGGGTGACTTCTGTTTCAAGGCCGCTCAAAGTGAGAGTCCTGCTTTCCGCGTCCCACTTCCATCCGTCGCCTTGAGGCTCTGCTTTGGAGGAAGTAAAGTCCAACGCCTCACCGCTGCTGACAGCCACGGCTGATAGGGGAAAACACAGCAGGGACAAAAGGACAACCAGAAAGAAGCAACTAAACGCATGTTTCATTTAGATCACCCTTTATCAAAAAATCAGGCAAACGCAAGGCTTGAACATATATTATTAAACTAGCATATTTTTTGACAAAATACAACTGGATTTTACAAATCATGCATTATAATACAGCTAACGCGGGCAAAAACAGTATGTTATCGTATGTTGACGCAATAAATGAGATAATTTGCCTGCAAGGGCGGAAGGCGACTGCCACATTTACACAACAAAAAACGCCAGAGCAAAGCGAACTTTGCTCCGGCGTTTGGTCGGAGTGGCGAGACTTGAACTCGCGGCCTCATGGTCCCGAACCATGCGCGCTACCATCTGCGCTACACCCCGAGACAGCTTTATCATTATAATGAGCTTCTGGCCCGTTGTCAAGGAATTATTTCATTTCTTGCATATTTGCGGTCTTGTCCAAATATACTGTCAGCATGAAGACGAAATATGGATACAATTATAAAATTATACTAGCCTCTGTGCTGTTCATCGTGCTCACGGCGGTCAAGCTGCTGTTCCCGGAGCAGACGGCTGGACTTCGTGCCCGGCTAAAGGAAGCTGTCAGCACCGATGCAGATTACAGCGCCGTTTTTGAGGATCTCGGTGAAAAGCTCTCTGATGGGGCGGGAGAAGCGGTCGCGCTGTTTTTCAGGCACGAGACTGATTCAGGTGTTCAGCCTGCGGTATACGAGCCTGTGACCATCGACGATCTCAGGCGAGAGGCGGAGTATCTTATTCCGGACAGCCCTGCGCCCACGGAGCCTGCGGCAGAGCCAACTCCGGAGCCTACGCCGGAACCTACTCCTGAGCCGGAGCCTACGCCGTCTGAGACACCTGCCTCCGTGGCCGCCTTCCTCGAGGCCCAGGCCGAGTTTGCCGACTATGCCGTACCGGCTAACGTCAGCTACGAAATGCCTCACCTGCCCTTCGAGTATGCAAGCCCGGTGTCGGGCTATACCTCCTCCGGCTTTGGTTATCGGCTCCATCCGCTGCAAAACGAGGTGAAGTTCCATTACGGCACCGATTTCGCCGTCTGGAGCGGTACGGATATCCAGTCCTTTGCAGACGGCACGGTCGCGCTTGTTGGCTGGGACGCGGGATACGGCAACTATGTCATTGTCGAGCATGAAAACGACTGGCAGACTCTCTATGCCCACTGCTCTGAGATCCTTGTATACAGCGGACAGAGCGTCAGCATGGGCGATGTCATAGCCAAATCCGGCGCCACGGGAGAAGTCACGGGGCCGCACCTGCACTTCGAGCTGCGCAAGGACGGCACATTCTACAATCCGGAGTTCTGGCTGGCATGAGAAAGTATCGTATCAACATCAGCGCCGGGGGCGTACTGCTGCTCGCGGCGCTGTATTTTTTCATGGATACCCGGGACTTTATCGCTCTGATGCTGGCCGCGGCCGCGCATGAGTGCGGTCACCTCGCCGCGCTCAGGGCGGCTGGCTGCCGTATACGCGGCTTCACGGCTGACGCCGGAGGAGCTGTGATCGAGCGGCGGGGAGGTGCGGGACCGGCCTGGGAGCTCGTATGCCTTGCCGCCGGACCGGCTGCGGGATTCCTCTACGCAATCGTGGCCTCGCTCATAGGCGGCGAGCTTGGAAGCGGATTGCTGCTGTGCTCCGCGGGAATGAGCGCCGTACTCTCCGTGTTCAACCTTCTGCCCTCGCCTCCGTTAGACGGCGGAAGGATAGTGCAGGTGCTGTTCGGTGACAAGGCCGCGGAAATAGCGGGACTGCTGACGGCCTCAGCGGTATTTCTCATTGGATTTGCAGCCTTCATCTCAGGCCAGGGCATCGCACTGTTCCTTGCCGGCACGCTGCTGCTGGTGAAGAACGTATAGCCTGGCGCTCAGAAGCGTATCAGGGGATAATAGCCGTCCAATTCAAGTATTTTGGCGTAAAATGCGTCCGTTGCAATGATCGTGCCGTCCTCGAGCTTGAGGCCAAAATTCTGCATGTCCTGGCTGATATACAGCTTCGACTCCAGGCCGGTATCGAGAAAGGTGCCCTTATAAATGTAGGTTATCAACTGATAGTTGCCGTCTTTGTTCCATCTTATGCCTGCCGTGGCGCCGTTGCGGCAGGTTTCTTCTATATACTCAATGGCAAATACTCCGTCAAAGCTGTCGTTGTTGAGCACATCCCGCATGCCTGAGATGTGCACGCTGCTCTCTTCGGCCAGCTCGCCATCCACATAGATGCCGACGGGTACCGTCAGCTCGACCGGCCGGTCAAAGGCTCCGGCTATGTCCAGGAGCATGAACATCAGCAGCCCGATAACCGCGGCAAAGAACAGCCAGGTGAGCACTGTGCGCGCCTTTCGCATCAGGCCGCGCCGGGTCTCGCCATATACGGTGCCGACCAGCTCGCGCACGGTGTTGTCAGGCGGCTGCGGCTCGTCCGCCTCACCATGCAGCAGGCTGAGCACGGTGAGGCCCAGCGCGTCGGCCAGCGGCTCCAGCAGTGCGATGTCGGGAAAGCCCGCGCCGCGCTCCCACTTGCTGACGGCCCTGTCCGACACGTTCAGCTGCCCGGCAAGCTGTTTCTGTGTAAGGCCAAGCTCCTTGCGCCTCGCGGCTATCAATTGTCCGGTCTTGCGTGTGTCCATTCTGCCACCCCTGGATGTTTTGCTGCCCATATTCTATCAGCTTCGGCCAAAACTCGCAACAAACGCTCCGTTTGTCCAGCCTGAGATGTGGGAGGCGGTCGCCGTCGGGCTTGTAATTGCCGGGGAAATGATATAAAATGCTTTTATCTGTGATTAGGAGCATGATCCAATGGATAAACGCCTTGAACGCATACTGCCCAGCGTGCAGAAGCCTGCCCGATACACGGGCGGAGAATATAACGAGATAATCAAAAACAAGGCCGACGTCAAGCTGCGTATGGCCTTTTGTTTCCCCGATGTCTACGAGATCGGCATGTCGAACCTCGGCATGCGCATACTCTACGGCTGCATAAACGCTGAGCCGGATATTTGGTGCGAGCGCGTGTTTGCGCCATGGGGCGATATGGCGGAGAAGATGCGCGAGAACAACATCCCGCTCTACGCGCTCGAGAGCGGCGACCCGGTCTCAGACTTCGACGTCCTCGGCTTTTCGCTCGGCTACGAAATGGCATATTGCACGGTGCTCGACATGCTGGACATGTCGGGCATACCTCTGCGCTCGGCTGACCGGCCCGACCTTGTGCCGCTCGTTTTTGCGGGCGGGACAAGCTGCTGCAACCCGGAGCCCATGGCTCCTTTCCTCGACCTCATGGTCCTGGGTGAAGGTGAGGAGGTCGACGTAGAGGTCCTGCGCCTCTTTCAGAAGGCCCGCGACGAGGGCTGGGAGAAGCGCCGCTTCCTTGTTGAGGCCGCGAAGATAGAAGGCGTGTACGTGCCCTCGCTCTATGAGCCGAGCTGGAACGACGATGGCACGCTCCGTGAGCTGCGCCCGCTAGACGGTGCGCCTGAGACGGTGACGAAGCGCATAATCTCAAACCTCGACAAGGTTTACTATCCGACTGCGCCTATCGTGCCGAGCACGGAGATAGTCCACGACCGCGTGAACATAGAGCTTTTCCGCGGCTGCGTGCGCGGCTGCCGTTTCTGCCAGGCTGGCTATGCCTACCGGCCCATACGTGCCAGGAGCGCGGAGCGGGTTATTGAGATAGGCAAGGAAAGCCTCAAAAATACCGGCTGTCAGGAGGCCACGCTGCTGAGCCTCTCGAGCAGCGATTACAAGCATCTGACAGAGGCCTGCGACGGGCTGCTCGACTGGTGCGAGCCTCAAAATATTAGCCTCTCGCTTCCATCTCTTCGCGCGGACAACTTCTCCATGGAGCTAATGAGCCGCCTGCAGAAGGTGCGCCGCGGCGGCCTCACCTTTGCGCCGGAGGCGGGAACGCAGAGGCTCCGCGACGTCATAAACAAGAACGTCACCGAGGAGGAGCTGCTGAACACCTGCCGTATCGCCTTTGAGGGCGGCTGGAACGGCATAAAGCTGTATTTCATGCTCGGCCTGCCCACCGAGACGGATGAGGACGTCAAAGGCATAGCCGACCTCGCTTCCAAAGTGCTTCACGTCTGGAGGCAGTATTCGCCGAATAAACAGCGCGGGGTGCGGATCACCGTCAGCACGTCGTGCTTCATACCCAAGCCGCACAGCCCCTTCCAGTGGGAGAGCCAGGTGTCGATGGAGGAGTACAAGCGCCGCGTCAACCTCCTGCGCGAGAGCATCACGGCCAAGAACGTGAGCTACAACTGGCACGACCCGGACACCAGCTTCATCGAGGCGGCGCTCTCCCGCGGCGACAGAAAGATCGCGGACGTCATCGAGGCTGTCTGGCGCGACGGCGGCCGTATGGAGGCCTGGAGTGATTACTTCCGGTTTGAGCGCTGGATGCGCGCATTTGAGCGCTGCGGCCTGGACCCGGCTTTTTACGCCTCGCGCGAGCGCGGTGAGGACGAGGTACTGCCTTGGTACCGCATATCCATGGGCGTGCGAAAGGAGCTGCTGCTGCGTGAGCGGCACAGGGCCTATGAGGCGCAGCTTTCGCCGGACTGCCGCGCGGCCTGCTCGGCCTGTGGCGCGGCGGCGCTGTTGACGGAGGGCAGATGCGATGGATAAGCTGAGACTGAGATTTAAAAAGACCGGCAAGGCCGTTTACATATCCCACCTGGACCTCATGCGCGTGGTACAGCGCATATTCCTTCGCGCGGGCACGCCAATAAAGTACAGTGAGGGATTCAACCCTCACGCGCTCATTTCCATCTGCCTGCCGCTCTCGGTGGGCATGGCAAGCGAGTGCGAGCTGATGGACTTCCGCGTCACGCGTGATGTGGACCTCGCGACCCTGCCCGGGGAGTTGAACGCCGTCTCACCTGAGGGCGTGCGCTTCCTCGAAGCCTATGAGCCTGAGCGCAAGGCGGCGCTGATAAAGTGGCTGCGTGTGAAATGTGAGTTCGAGTACGACGAACGCGACGCCTTGGCGCTGCTTCCGGGACTCGAGGCGTACTTCGCCGCGCCTGAGGTCATGGTCACGCGCCGTACCAAGAGGGGAGAGGGCGAGTTCGACCTCGCACCTAACCTCCGCGAGGCCCGCTGGTCGGCTGAACCGGGGCTGGTGCGGCTCGAGTGCCTCATTTCGGCGCAGGAGCCGACCGTGAACCCGGAACTTTTGGTTTCCTCGCTGAGGGAACACGCGCCGGAGCTGGCTCCGGATTTTGCCCGCTTCACGCGGCTTGAGACTTACGACTCCAATATGGAGGTGTTCAGATGAACGTGGGTTTCAAGCTTATAGACATGGAAAACTGGCCGAGGCGCGAGCACTTTGAGGCCTATTTTAAGAACACCCCGTGTACCTGGAGCATGACCGTGCAGCTGGATGTGACAAAGCTGGTCAGGAGCGGCGCGAAGATATACCCTGCGCTGCTCTATGCCTGCGGTAAGGTGGCCAACAGGCACGAGGAATTCCGCATGTCCTTGGACGAAGCGGGCCGCCCAGGCGTGTGGGATGAACTGCACACGAGCTACACGGTGTTCCACAAGGACACCGAGACATTTTCATGCCTCTGGACGCCGTATATGGAGGACCCGGCGGAGTATTATGCCGCGTATCAGCGCGATATCGAGCGCTGGGGAAGGGTGGAAGGCTTTGAGCCCCAGCCGGATGTGCCAAAAAACATTTACTATGCCTCAATGTTGCCCTGGGAAAGCTTTGAGGGCTTCAATCTCAATTTGCAGAAGGGCTGGGAGTTCATGCTGCCTACCTTCACCTTTGGAAGGTATACGGAGCATGAGGGACGTTTTACGCTTCCGCTTGCAATACAGGTACACCACGCCGCCTGCGACGGCTTTCACGCATGTCGTTTTATTGCCGAACTGAGGCAGACGCTGGACGAGCTTAGCGGAGCCGATTTTGGCGGTTCGGCTGATTTAGGGGAATAATGCGGGACGGATACGGCAGAGATATTAGCTACCTGCGGCTGTCGGTGACGGACCTGTGCAACCTGCGCTGCGTATACTGCATGCCCGCGGACGGAGTTGAGAAACGGCGGCATGAGGACATACTCTCCGTCGAGGAGCTTCAGGAGATAGCCGAGGCCGCGGGTCGCTGCGGCATAAGAAAGATACGTCTCACTGGCGGCGAACCGCTTGTTCGGCGAGGCATAGTGGATATCTGCGCCCGGACGGCAGCTGCTCCCGGCGTGGAGGAGGTCTGCATGACTACGAACGGCCTGCTCCTGCCCAAGCTGGCGAGGGAGCTGCGCGCGGCCGGGCTTCGACGTGTGAATATAAGCCTCGATACGCTCTCGCCGGAGCGCTACCGCGAACTGACGCGCGTCAGCAGCATAGACGGCGCGATTGAGGGCCTCAAGGCAGCACTGGATAACTTTGAGACCGTGAAGATAAACGCAGTGCTCATCGGCGGCGTGAACGAGGCCGAGATACAGGATATGGCGGCGCTCACGCGGGATGTGCCGGTCGAGGTCAGGTTCATAGAGCTGATGCCGATAGGGGAGTGCGCACACTGGCCGGAGGAGCGGTTCATCGAGAACTCAAAGGTCATCTCCGCTGTGCCGGAGCTCGAGCCTGCGGGCACGTCCGGCGTCGCGCGGCTGTATGCGCTACCGAACGCCAAGGGCAAAGTGGGCCTCATAAGCCCGCTGAGCGCACATTTTTGCCCGGAGTGCAACCGCATAAGGATAACGCCGGACGGGCGGCTAAAGCCCTGCCTGCACTCGGCGCTGGAAATAGAGCTGCGCGGACTGCACGGCGCGGAGCTTGACGCAAAACTCCGGGAGGGCATCTGCTCAAAACCAATGCGCCATCACCTGAGCACGGCCTCTCCCAGCGAGAGCCTGCGTGGTATGAGCCGGATAGGAGGCTGAGACATGGAGCTCACGCATTTTAACGACGAGGGCCGCGCCCACATGGTGGACGTGGGCGAAAAGCCGAGGACAAAGCGCATCGCGCGGGCGATGTCGCGCGTCTACCTTGCGCCGGAGACCTTCCGCCTGGTGCGCAGCGGCGGTATGAAAAAGGGCGACGTGCTCTCCGTAGCCCAGGTC
>X96_European_Hare__coassemble_678_pt1 | contig 27349 bp, 23 predicted proteins | sample X96_European_Hare__metabat2_high_PE_013 | metagenome-assembled genome bin X96_European_Hare
ACTGCATGACGCCCGGGTCGAGATCGCCGCAGCGGGTGCCCATCGGCAGGCCGACCAGCGGGGTGAAGCCCATGGACGTATCGACGCTCTTGCCGCCGTCGATGGCGCAGATGGAGGAGCCGTTGCCCATGTGGCAGCTGATTATCTTGAGCTCCTCGATGGGCTTGCCCATCAGCTCGGCGCAGCGGCCGGAGACATAGCGGTGGCTGGTGCCGTGGAAGCCGTAGCGGCGGATGCCGTCGTTCTTGTAGTAGTCATAGGGCACGGCGTAGGTGAAAGCCTTGGCGGGCATGGTCTGGTGGAATGCGGTGTCGAACACGGCGACCTGCGGGACATCCTTGCCCATGACGGCGGTGCAGGCGTTGATGCCGGTGATGTTCGCAGGGTTGTGCAGAGGAGCGAAGGGGGTGCAGTCCTCGAGGGCCTTCATGACCTCGTCGGTGATGCGCACGGAGCAGGCGAACTTTTCGCCGCCATGGACGACGCGGTGACCCACGGCGTCTATCTCGCTCATGCTCGCAACGACGCCGTACTCGGCGCTGGTCAGCTTGTCGATGACCGCGGCAATGGCCTCGGAGTGAGTCGGCAGGGAGATGTCCTCATTGAACACCGGCTTGCCGCCAATGAGCGGGGTGTGCTTGAGGTGACCGTCTATGCCGATGCGCTCGCACAGACCCTTGGCCAGGACGGCCTCGGTTTCCATATCGATGAGCTGATACTTGAGGGAGGAGCTTCCGGCATTGATGACCAAAACTTTCATTTCAGCAGTATCCTTTCTAATATATGTTGTAAAAATATTTCGCCCATAGTAAAATATGCGCAGTATATCCAACTACACATTTTATCCACATTCAGCCGAAAACGCAATAGAAAACGCGATTTTTTACAAAGGAGGCGTCAACGATGCGCGTCGTGGGCATAGTAACCGAGTTCAATCCCTTCCACAACGGCCACGCGCTGCTGCTCGAGCGCGCGCGGGAGGCCATGGGCGAAGACACGGCGGTGGTCTGCTGCATGTCTGGCGACTTCGTGCAGCGGGGCGAGGCCGCGGTGTGGTCGAAATTCGCGCGGGCCGAGGCCGCCGCGCGTTGCGGCGCCGACCTGGTGTTCGAGCTGCCCCTGCCCTGGGCGCTGTCCTCTGCTGAGGGCTTTGCCCGCGGCGGGGTGGGGCTGCTCGCAGCGCTCGGCGTTGTGGACTGTCTCTGTTTCGGCAGCGAGTGCGGCGAGACCGAGCCGCTCGAGCGTGCGGCCGAGGCCCTGCTGAGTCCCGCGCTCGCCGCGGAGCTCAGACGCGAGCTCGAGAGCGGCATCCCCTTTGCCGCTGCAAGGCAGCGTGCCCTCGCCGCCGTGACAGATGAGGAGACCGCGCGCCTCGTGGAGACGCCGAACAACATACTTGCCGTAGAATATATCCGCGCCATATACGAGCTCGGCCTCGACCTCGGCTTCATGACCGTCAGACGCGAGGGCGCGGAGCACGACGGACAGGGGGAGGGGAGCATCCGCTCTGCCTCCGAGCTGCGTAGCCGCATCGCAGCCGGCAAGAGCTGCTCCGGCTTCATGCCCGACGCGGCCCTCGCCGTTTTTGAACGCGAGGCCGAGCGGGGGAGGGGGCCGGTGCTCATGGAGACGCTGGAGCCCATGCTGCTCGCGAGGCTACGCATGCTGCCAGACGAGGAGTTCAGCCGCCTGCCGGACGCCTCCGAGGGCCTGAGCAACCGCCTGCGCGCCGCAGTGCGCGACGAGCCCACGCTTGACGGCGTGCTCGCCGCCGCCAAGAGCAAGCGCTATGCGCTATCTCGCATACGGCGCATGACCATGTGCGCCTGCCTCGGCGTGCGCGAGGGCATGGCCGAGGGCGTGCCGCCCTATGCCCGCCTGCTCGCGGCATCGGAGCGGGGCCGGGAACTGCTGCGCCGCGCCCAGGACAAGAGCCGCATACCTATTATAACTAAGGCAGCCGCCGCAAGGCAGCTGCCGCGCGAGACGCTCTCCGTGTTCGAGCTTGGCTCCGGCGCGCGCGACCTCTATGTCCTCGGCTACCGCGCCGCCGCCGAGCGCAGGGGAGGGACGGATTGGAGGACGGGCCCTGCACTGGTGTAGTTGGTGAAAATACACAAAAAAGCGCTTTTGACCGCCGACTTTTTCGGCGGTCAAATTTTTCACTGTGATTAATTAAAGAAATTACTATAAAATGTGCGAAATTGTGTTGCAATCGCAGGCGAGATAGTTTATAATCATGCCCAGGCCGCGAAGTACAAATGTCCACTCAAGATGGACGTCGCGGCCGAACATGATTTAGGAGGATGAGAAGAAAATGAAGAAGATACTTGCACTTCTGCTTGCGCTGTGCATGGTGTTTGCACTTGCCGCCTGCGGTGAGGCTGCCCCCGCCGCGAGCGACGCTCCGGACGACGGCGCCACTGTCAGCGAAGCGCCCGCCGATGACGGCGCTGCTACCGGCGACAAGGTTGTTAAGATAGGCGTGTTCGAGCCCGCCTCCGGCGACTCCGCCTCCGGCGGCAAGAAGGAGATGCTCGGCATGCAGTACGCCAACTACGAGACTCCCACCGTTGAAGTGAACGGCGAGACCTACCAGGTCGAGCTGGTGTTCTCCGACAACGGCTCCAGCTCCGACAAGGCCCCCAGCGCTGCTGCGAAGCTCGTTGACGCCGGCGTGTCCCTGGTGCTCGGCTCCTACGGCTCCGGCGTGTCCATAGCGGGCGGCCCGAAGTTTGACGAGGCCGGTATCGCCGCCATCGGCGTCACCTGCACCAACCCCAACGTCACCGCCGGTAACGACTACTACTTCCGCATCTGCTTCCTCGACAATTTCCAGGCCGACGTCCTCGCCAACTTCGCGATGGATAAGTTCGACGCCCAGGTGGCCTACTGCCTCGGCGAGACCGGCAACGAGTACGACCAGGGCCTCATCGCCTTCTTTGAGCAGGTCTTTACCGCCGCCGGCGGCACCGTCATCAAGGACAGCTTCCCGACCAACAACTCCGACTTTAGCTCCTACCTGAACAAGGCCAAGAGCGAGGGCGCGGACGTCATCTTCACCCCCGTCTCCATCGCCTACGCCACCCAGATCCTGACCCAGGCCGCCTCCCTCGGCATCGAGGCCCCGTTCCTGGGCTCCGACACTCTGGACGACAACATGGTCCTCGAGGCCGTGCAGGGCACCGACATCCAGCTCTACGTTTCCACCTTCTATCAGGAGGGCGGCGCGCCTGAGTTCGACGCGGGCATCAAGGCCTACATAAACGAGAACGCCGACGCGAAGGACGCCAACGGCGGAAACGACATCATCGCCGCCGTAACCGCCATGGGCTACGACGCCTACTACGTCGCGCTCGAGGCCATCAAGGCCGCCGGCAGCGTTGACCCGGCTGACATCAAGGCCGCCCTGCCCAGCGTCACCTACACCGGCGTCTCCGGCGACATCGCGTTCGAGCCCGTAAACGGCGACGCCATCCGCGACACCGCTTACATCAAGACCGCCGATACCGCCAACAACGCCTGGACCCTGGAGACTGTCCAGACCGGTTCCAGCTCTGCCGAATAAGGCTTATACAGCATTTTGACCATTTGGCGGGGGCACTTGTGCCCCCGCCAAATGATGAAGAAATAAGACTTGGGCCCCCTCGAAAAACGCGCAGAGCCGGCGCTTTTCGAGGCAGCCCAAATCGGAAACGGGAGGCCCCTTATGGAATATATCGTATCGGTCCTGCTCTCCGGCGTAGCGGTGGGCGGCCAATATGCCCTCATAGCCATAGGCTACACGATGGTCTACGGCATACTGAGACTCATAAACTTCGCACACGGCGACGTGTTCATGGTCGCGGGCCTGATGGGCATATACTTTGCGGCCGCGATGCCGCTGTACATAGCCCTGCCCCTGGTCATAGTCCTGACCGTTGCCCTCGGTTTCGCCATCGAGCGCGTGGCCTATAAGCCGCTGCGCTCCGCGCCGAGAATGTCCGTCATGATAAGCGCCATCGGCGTGAGCTATCTGCTGCAGAACACGGCCACCTATATTACCGGCGGCCAGCCGATGACCTATCCGACCATCCCCTTCCTCTCCGAGACGGTCAACGTCGCCGGGACCAACACCAAGTGGGTCGTCATCTTCACGCCCGTGCTGGTGATAATCCTGGTCGTGCTGCTGACCCAGCTCATCAACCGCACCAAGACCGGCATGGCCATGCGTGCCGTTGCCAAGGACTTCGACACCAGCCAGCTCATGGGCATCAAGATAAACAACGTCATCTCGATGACCTTCATCATCGGCTCCGCGCTGGCGGCGGTCGGCTCCATCCTGTATTTCACAAACTACCCCGCCATCACTCCCACCGCGGGCGCGATGCCCGGCCTCAAGGCCTTCGTCGCGGCGGTGTTCGGCGGTATCGGCTCCGTTCCGGGAGCCGTCATAGGCGCGTTCATCATAGGCATATGCGAAACGGTCATCAAGTACCTGCCCTCGGCCTGGGATGTCTCCGTTTTCTCGGACGCCTTCACGTTTGCGCTGCTCATAATCGTCCTGGTCTTCAAGCCCACCGGCCTGTTCGGTGAAAAGGCCACGGATAAGGTCTAAGGGGGTCGGCGCAATGTTGGAGAAAAAGAGCAAAAAGGGCAGTATAATTGCCTTTATATGCATTCTGGCGCTGTTTGCCGTCGTCATCCTGCTTGAGAACCTGACGGCGTTCATACCCAAGGAGAACCTGCCCAGCGTCCTGCTGCCCACGAGCATGCTGTTCACGGTGCTCAAGAAGGCGGCTGTGTATTCGCTGGTCGCGGTGTCCATGAACCTGCTCAACGGCTTCACGGGCCTCTTCTCGCTCGGCCAGGCGGGCTTCATGCTGCTGGGTGCCTATACCTACGCCATACTCACCGTGCCCATGGCCAGCAAGGACCAGGTGTATTACCTCTTCGGCGGCTCGGCGGTCAAGTTCTCGCTGCAGGACGCCTTGGGCAGCATCTTCGGCACCACGGGCGCCGGTGGAGCCGTCAGCCTCATCCTGGGCGTGCTGATAGCCATAATCCTCGGCGGACTGGTGGCTGCGGGTTTCGCCTATCTCATCGGCCTGCCCGTCCTCAGGCTCAAGAGCGACTACCTCGCCATCGCAACCCTCGGCTTTGCCGAGATCATTCGCACCATCTTCCAGTGGCAGAAGCTCGGACCCATCACCAACGGTGCGAACATGATAAAGAACTTCCCCACCTTCACGGACTTCAACATCAAGAATGCCGACGGCGACATCATACTGAGGCTCTCGGCTTTTGTCCCGCTGCTGCTTGCGGCGCTGTGCATCTGGATAATCGTGCTGCTCATAAATTCCTCCTATGGCCGCGCCTTCAAGGCCATTCGTGAGGACGAGATAGCTGCGGAGGCCATGGGCATAAACCTTGCCAAGCACAAGATGCTCTCTTTTTGCATCAGCTCCTTCTTCGCGGGCGTCGGCGGCGCTCTCTTTGCCATGTACACGGCGAACGCCCAGGCCAAGCCCTTCACTTCCACAATGACCTATGAGATACTGCTCATAGTGGTCATCGGAGGTATAGGCTCCGTATCCGGCAGCTGCATCGCAACCTTCCTGTATGTCGCCTGCTCCGAGTGGTGGCTCCGCTTCCTCGACGAGCCCATCACCCTCGCCAGCGGCACCCAGGTCCCGCTGCTGCGCAACGGCTTCCGCATGGTCGTGTTCTCCATCGTCATCATGATAGTCGTGCTCTTCTTCCGCCGCGGCATCATGGGCCAGAAGGAACTGCCGGACCTGTTCCGAAAACGAAAAAAAGCGCCTGCGGCCCCGGCTCAGGCTGAGGGAGGTGCCGCGAAATGAGCGAAAAGCGCGAAAACGTTCTGCAGATGCAGAACATAACGATGCAGTTCGGCGGCGTCGTCGCCGTAAACAATCTCTCGCTCGAGGTCAACCGCGGCGAGATAGTAGCGCTCATCGGCCCCAACGGAGCGGGTAAGACTACCGCCTTCAACTGCATAACCGGCGTTTACCAGCCAACCAACGGCGAGATAAGCTTTGAAGGCAAGCCCATGGTTCGCAACCATCCGCAGGGCAAAATGAAGAAGTCATATCTCGGCGAGGAGCCGGAGAAGTTCACCGGCCACGTTTTGGCACCTACTCCGGACAAGATAACCGAGCTGGGCATAGCGAGGACCTTCCAAAACATAAGGCTGTTCTCTTCACTGTCGGTGCTTGAAAACGTACTGATAGCGAAGCACATGCGTGCAAAACAGAACGTATTCTCCGCAACGTTCAGGCTCAACCGCGCGGAGGAGCGCCGCATGCGTGAGGAGAGCATGGCCCTGCTCGAAGAGCAGAACCTCGGCCACCTGAAGGACGAGATCGCGGGCAGCCTGCCCTACGGCATACAGCGCAGGCTGGAGATCGCCCGCGCGCTGGCGACTGACCCGAAGCTGCTGCTACTTGACGAGCCTGCGGCGGGCATGAATCCGCAGGAGACGCAGGAGCTTGGTGAGTTCATCGTGCAGATAAAAAAGACGCACGAGCTGACGGTGTTCATGATAGAGCACCACATGGACCTGGTCATGCAGTTCTCGGACAGAATATATGTCCTGGATTTCGGCAAGCTCATAGCGCAGGGTACGCCGGAGCAGGTGCAGAACGACCCGAGAGTTATCGAGGCGTATTTGGGGGTGTCGGACGATGCTGAAAATTGACGAGCTTAAGGTCAGCTACGGCGGCATAGAGGCCGTCAAGGGCATCACCTTCGAGGTGCCGGAGCGGAAGATAGTTACGCTCATAGGCGCAAACGGCGCGGGCAAGAGCACCACTCTGCGTGCGATAGCAGGCCTTGTGAAGCCCGCGAAGGGACGTATCCACCTCCAGGGCGAGGACATCACCGGCCTGACGCCGGACAAGATCGTCGCCAAGGGCGTGACACTGGTCCCGGAGGGCCGTCACGTTTTCCCGGACCTCACGGTGCTGGAGAACCTCAAAATAGGCGCGTACCTGCGCACAGACGATATCTCGCACGACCTCGAGTGGGTCTATGAGCTCTTTCCGAGGCTCAAGGAGCGCTCCTGGCAGGCGGCGGGAACGCTCTCCGGCGGCGAGCAGCAGATGCTGGCCGTGGGCCGCGCGCTGATGAGCCGGCCGAAGATAATCATGATGGACGAACCCTCGCTGGGCCTCGCGCCCATCGTGGTCAAGGGCATCTTCGACATCATCAAGGAGATAAACCGCATGGGCGTGACCGTACTGCTCATCGAGCAGAACGCGAATATGGCCCTGCGCATAGCCGACATCGGCTACGTCCTCGAGACCGGTACTATCACGGCCACCGGCCCGGGACAGAAGCTGCTCAACGACCCGGCCATCAAGGCTGCGTACCTCGGCACCTGAAAACATATGCAAATCAAAAGGGGAGGGACCCGTCGGAAGGCGGGCCCCTCCTTTTTACGCAAAAGGGTACCCGCCCCGGCGCTGGACCGGGGCGGGTATGCAAAGGGGTATAAGAGAGGGTGTCAGATATCGAAGCGTTTATAGGCCTTGTAGCAGTCGCGGCAGAGCTTTTTGCCGTTTTGCAGGTGCGTGAAGCTCTCGGCCGTCGTCTCGCCGCACTCGTCGCAGTCGAAGGAGAGGAAAATGCGCGCCCTCTCGGGCAGGGCTATGCGCGTCTCCTTGACGTCGAAGAGCTCCTCTGGCTCGCGGGACTGGTAATAGGCGAAGCTCTCCTCGCGCGTCATGCCCTCGGGCTTTTTGCGCAGGACTAGGCGCACGGAGCGGCCGCTTTTGCGCTCGTAGATGTTGAAGGCCTGCTTGCCGGTGAGGTGGAAGAGCAGGTTGCCCTTGCCAGCGCTGCAGCCGAGCATTACCTGTATGGCGTCCACGCCGCAGGCGTCGTTCTCGCTGATGCAGACGACCTCCTCGTCCTCAGCACAGCCTATGTCCAGCAGCTTTATGGCATAGAGCGCGGCCTTGTAGCCGATAGTCAGCCCGCCGCATTCGTGGCCGTGGAATTCGGCGCAGTCGGCCCAGGTTTTTGTCTTCATGTTCTGCCTCCTATAATCTGTTGTCGGGGAAGGGAATGATGTGCGGTATCCCCATATAGTTCATGATGTGGACATGCATCTTGTACACGGCCTCTATGTTTTCCGGGGTCATGACCTCCTGACCGCCGCAGGCAAAGACCTCCGAGTCGCGGAGGAACAGAAAGCGGTCGCAGTAGCGGATGGCGAGGTTGAGGTCGTGCAGTATGACGCAGACGCTGATTCCCCGTTCCTTCGCTATGCGGCGCACGGTGCGCAGAGCCTCGTGCTGGTTGCGGGGGTCCAGGTTGCTGGTCGGCTCGTCGAGCAGCAGCAGGCGAGGCTCCTGGGCCAGCGCACGGGCCAGCATCACCTTCTGCGCCTCGCCGCCTGAGAGCTCCGCCACGCTGCGCAGTTCGTATTCGCCTATGCCCATGAGCTCTATGACCTCACGCACGACATCGCGGTCGTGCTCAGTGGCGTCCCAGCCTATGTAGGGCCTGCGGCCGAGCAGTACGGAGTCGTACACCGTCATATCCGCCGCGCGGGCGTTCTGCGCGACATAGGCGATGTTCCGCGCCAGCTCGCGCTTGCCGAGCGTGAACACGTCCGTGCCGTTCACCAGCACCGTACCGCTCCCGGCGGGGAGGATGCGGTCTATGCACTTTAAAAGAGTGCTCTTGCCTGCGCCGTTGTTGCCGAGTATTGCGAGGCACTGGCCGCCGTCGAGCGTAAAGCCCACGTCGTGGAGTATGTCCGGCCCCGAGGGCTTGTAGCGGAAGCTGATGCCCTTGACTTCAACCATTCCGGCGGCCCCCTTTCAGCAGCAGATAGAGGAACACCGGCGCGCCGAGGAAGGAAGTGACGGCGCCGACGGGGAGCTCCACGGGCGCTATCACCGTGCGGCTGAACAAATCGGCGAGCAGCAGAAGCAGCGAGCCCGCCGCGGCGGAGCAGGGGAGCAGCCAGCGGTAATCATCGCCCACGAAGCGGCGCATGATATGCGGCGCCACGAGGCCCACGAAGCTGATTATGCCCACAAAGGAGACAGCCAGCGCCGAGGCCAGCGTACACACGGCCATGCTCACGAGCGTCACCGCGCGGGTGTTCACGCCGAGGCTGGAGGCCGTGTCGGCGCCGTTTTGCAGCGCGTTATAGTCCCAGCGGCGGAGCATGAAGTACACGAAGCCGGCGGCGGTCACGGCGAGGAGAATGAGCAGCTGCGTCCAGTTCGTGCCGCCGAGGTCGCCGAAGGTCCAGAACACCACGGCGCTTATCTTGGTATCGTCCGCGAAGTATTGCAGCAGAGTGCTTCCGCCCGTAAAGAGGGAGCTGAGCGCCACGCCCGCGAGCACCAGCCCGCTGGGGCCTATGTCGCGCCTGAGGCGGGATATGGCGATGACCACCACCGTAGAGAGCGAGCCGAACACAAAGGCGCAGAGCGTCACTATGTAGGGGTTGTCTATCCTGATGGCGAAGTCCGCCGCGCCGGTGTTCACAACGCCGCCGCCGAAGACTATGATGCCCACCGCCGCGCCGAAGGCCGCGCCCTGCGAGACGCCGAGCGTGGAGGCCGAGGCGAGCGGGTTGTGCAGCACGCACTGCATCACAACGCCCGACATGGCGAGCGCCGCTCCGACGAGTATGGCGGCCGCCGCGCGCGGGAAGCGGATGCCGAAGAGCACCGTGTTGGCAGTGGCGCTGCCGCGACCCGTCAGGGCGCGGAATATCTCGTCCAGACCGAACTTTATGCTGCCCGTTCCCGCTTCCACGAGCGCCGCCAGGACCACCAGCGCACAGCTCACAAGCAGGGTGAGCAGTTTTTTCCTTTGCAGCCCCTCGTAGCTCGGGCCGCCCTTGGGCTTACCGCTCATTCTTCATCATCCAAGCACTACCTCACCATAACCTGAATCTATTCCCTCCAGCACGGAGAGATAGTCCTCCGCGCCGAGGAAGAATTTGAATATCTCGTTGGCCTTCGCCTCGACATCTATGCCCGCAAAGGCCTCAGGGTAGAGAATGGAGCCGACATAGTAGCAGTTGGCGAGGGAAATCTCCATGTTGTCGTAGTAGGCCGTGGAGCTGGGATACTGGTAGATGTGGCCCTCGTTATAGGCCGTCAGCAGCGCGTAGTAGTCCGGCCGCTCTGCGTAGTCCTGCCTCACCAGCGCCACACCGCCGCTGTCAAGGAAGATGTAGTCGGGGTCCCAGGCGATTATCTGCTCCTTGTCTATGATGACGGAGCTCTTGACGCCGGTGCCGTCGTCCGCGACGTTTTTGGCGTCCACGGAGAGCATGACGGGGTCGTTTATCCTGATGCCCTCGATGCCGTGCGTGCCCTTGAAGGTGGCTGCGGCGGGCAATACGGTTGGCTTTTCCTCATCTGGGACCGCGGAAGCGAGCTCGGAGAGCTCCGCAAGGCTGTCGTTTATGTACGTGATGACCTCCTCGGCCCTGTCGGACACGCCGCAGACCTCGCCTATGATGCGCAGCGACTGCTCAAAGTCCTCGCCGAAGAGCGTCCCCTGGCTCACGGCCACGACGGGGATGTTGGTCTTGGACTGGATTTCGTCCGCCTCGCCGCTCGTCGCGGTGCAGAAGATGACGTCGGGCTCGCAGAGTATCATCTGCTCGGGATAGTAGCTGGTGTTGCCTGCCGAATCCGTGCCGACGATGGGCACATCGGCCCAGAGCTCGCGGTTGACGTAGGCGTAGGCAACAAGCGGAGTGACGCTCTCGGGGTCCATACCGCTGTATCCGACGACCTTCTCAGCAAGACCGAGGTAGCTTATCATCCTCGGCGTGTTGCCGAGGGGGATTATCTTCTCGACAGTGGCCGGGACGGTGACTTCACGCCCCAGTGCGTCGGTGATCGTTCTTGTTTCCGTTCCAGTATCCGTGGTCTCGGGCGTCTCCTGCGCAGGGGACGCACCGCAGGCGCAAAGAGACAGCGCAACAGCTGCCGCCAGCAGGAAAGAGGCGGTTCTCTTGAGTTTTTTCATATGATGATCCTTTCCGGGTACCCTGGTTCTGTGACCATTTTACAGGTTCGTCAAAACCTTCGCAAGCCCCCCGGGGGGATAAAAATGCCCTGCCTGCACAAGTTTTTTGCACAGGCAGGGCTCATATTGTACATTTTCGTCAATCGTCGTAGTCGTGCTCGGACTTGAGAATGGCGCCGGTAGAGGCGTCCACCTCGTACTCGTATTCCATGCGGCCCACGTCGAACTCTATCTCGTATTTGTAGCTGCCGTTGTCGCGGTCGAGCTCGCACTTCATGCGGGTGACGTCGCTCTCGGAGACGCCCGCATCGGAGAGGGCGGCGGACTTGGCCGCGGCCTCGCCTATGAAGTTACTGGTGTCGACGCTGCCCGCGCCGCTGCCGTACTGGTTGCCGTTGCCCGTTCCGGAGCCGTTCGCGCCGTTGCCGTTGCCGGAGAGGTTGCCGGTTTGCTCCTGCTCGAACTTCACGATGTCGCCGGTCAGGGCGTTCACATCGTAGTCGTACTTCACTCCGTTTGCGGCGAATTCGAGCTCGTAGAGGTAAATGCCGTCGTCGCTGTCAAAGTCCGCCTTGAGCCAGCAGACGTCGGCCTCGGAGACGCCGGCGTGGGAGAGCGCGGCCTCCTTCGCGGCGGTCTCGCCGATGTAGTCGCCGCTGACGGTGCCTGAGGGGATGCTCGTGCCGGTGTTCTGCTGCGCGTACTTGACGACCTCGCCGGTCTGGGCGTTGATGTCGTATTCGTACTCTACATTGCCTGCGTAGAACTCGACCTCGTAGACCATGACGCCGTGCTCGCTGTCGAAGTCGGTCTCGACGTAGACCACATCGCTCTCAGCGACGCCCGCATGGGCGTAGGCTGCGGACTTGGCCTCGTCGACGCTTATATAGCCCTTGGAGCTGGCAGTGCCGGTCTGGCTGACGGTAGAATCACTTATGCCGCGGGAGCCTGCGATGAGGCTGATGTCGTTCACAGAGAGGGGGGCCAGGGATTCTGCGGTGAGGGTCGGGTCGGCGGCACAGACCTTGAGTAAGAGCTCCGCCTTGCCCTCGGAGATGCCGTACTGCTCCGCGAGGGCCGCGCTCTCGCTGGTGGCGGTGACGGTCTGGGTCAGTACCGAGGCCTCAAAGCCGCCGTCGCCCACGGCGCTGCTGATGAGGTCGCTGACCTGCTGCTGCAGGCTCTCGGCCTTTGCGCTGTCGCCGTTTTCGACGGAGACGAGGATGGAGTTGCGGATGTCGTCAAGGTAGCCGTTCACGAGCATGGAGCCGATGAGGGCGTTTACTGTGACGTCGAGGCTCGAGCCCGCAAAATCCATATCGCCGATGACGGTTTTGGCGTCGTCGTTGAGAGGCTGCACCTCGAGGACCTTATCGCTCTCGTCCATGACGATGTTGAGGCTGGGGTTAACATCCAGGGTGATTACCGAGGCGACGCTGTACTCAGCGGGCAGGTCGGCGCGGTTTGCATAGCTCAATCCGAGGTATCCGCCGAGGCACACCAGCACTAGGGCGGCCGCCACGGCTATGGGGAGAAGGCGATTTTTCTTCTTTTTGACTTCGTTCATCGTTATTACATTTCCTTTCCGGGCTTCGCAGGCTTCGAGGATGCCGGTCAGCTGATCCGGGGCCGTGTGCTCGGCAAGGCGGCGAATGCGTTGTTCTATCTTCTCGTTATCCATCATTCCGCCTCCTCTGCTGCTTTTCCGAGTTTTTTCATGGCGCGGTGATATTTGCTCAGGACGGTGGGGAGGGCGAGGTCCAGCATGGCCGCGATCTCGCGGTGCTTGAGGCCGCCCAGCGCGTGGAGGGAGACTATCTGCCGCTCCTCGTCCGAGAGGGTCTCGAGCAGTGCGCGCAGCGTCAGCAGGTCCTCCTGGGAGAAGTCCGGCCTGTCGGAAAACTGCTCCTGCCAGTCCTCCGGTGTCATGGCCACGGTGCGGCGGCGCTCACGCAGGAGCTGCAGCGCCTCGTTCCGCGCTATGGTCATGAGCCAGGCCATGGGCTTGCCCTGGGAGCGGTACTGCGATGCGGACTGGAAGGCCTTGACGAAGGTCTCCTGCACCGCGTCCTCCGCGTCCTGCGGGTTCTTCAGGAGAAAGAGCGAAAAACCGTAGAGCGCCGCGTGCGTCCTCTCATAGACCCTGGCAAGCGCCCCAGTGTCCCCGCGGCTCATTTCCGCGATGCACCTGTCGATATGTTCCGCCTCCGCCGCTGTGAGCGGCGAACCAAAGGCTGTCAGCAAGAGCAGCATGACTTCCTCCCGTTCTGCCATAACAATGCATGGCGATCTCGTTTTATTGCACGCCCGGAAAAAATTTTTTTGTAACAACGACAAACGGATTATAGCACCAATTCTTCGGACGGGCAATGGTCGACAGGCGGCGAAGTTCGTGCTAATATGTGAGCAAGGAATAATTTTCAGGAGGCAGAGCTGTCATGGAGCATCTTGGAATTAATGTAAACATCAAAAACATCCCCGAGCTTGACCCCGGATATATCCCCCTGCACAAGTTCAACGCCGCCTTCCTCGAGGGCGCAAAGAAGCCGCTCGGCATCGCCGTTGAGCGCGCGGGCGGAGAGGTCGCCGTGCTGCACACCTTCATCCACGGCACCCCCGGCTTCGAGGCCGCTGACAAATACTATGCCGAGCGCATGGTCAAGTCCATGCTCTGGCTCTACGGCGGCTGGAAGGTATACATCTCCGGCGACGAGGGCATATATGAGTACATCCGCGCAGCCTACACGCCAGAGGGCGGCCGAGCCTTCGACGAGGACTTCATGTCCGGCGTGTATGAGCGCCCCTTCGAGGTCGTTTTCTGCGCCGAGCTTCCCGCCGAAAAGTCCAATCCCCAGGCCATAGGCCGCCACCTCGGCGGCTGCCGCATAGGCTTCGACGCCGGCGGCTCCGACCGCAAGGTCTCCGCCGTCATCGACGGCGAGAGTGTGTTCTCCGAGGAGGTCGTCTGGTTCCCCAAGACCACTGCCGACCCGGACTACCATTTCCAGGGCATAGTCGAGGCCTTCAAGTCCGCCGCCGCGCACATGCCGCGCGTGGACGCCATCGGCGTCTCCTCCGCGGGCATCTACATTGAGAACCGCGCCATGGTCGCATCCCTGTTCCTCAAGGTGCCGAAGGACGAGTTCAATAAAAAGGTAAAGGACATCTACATCCGCGCCGCGAAGGAGATAGGCGACGTGCCCCTGGTCGTGGCCAACGACGGCGACGTGACCGCCCTTGCGGGCGCCATGAGCCTCGACGACAACAACGTGCTCGGCATCGCCATGGGCACCAGCGAGGCCGTCGGCTATGTCGACGCCAACGGCTGCGTCACCGGCTGGCTCAACGAGCTCGCCTTCATGCCCGTGGACGCGAACCCCGAGGCCATGGCCGACGAGTGGTCCGGCGACATCGGCTGCGGCGTGAAGTACTTCTCCCAGGACGGTGTCATCAAGCTCGCGCCCCGCGCGGGCATAGAGCTCGACGAGGCGCTCTCGCCCGCCGAGAAGCTCAAGGTCGTGCAGGGCCTCATGGAAAAGGGCGACGAGCGCGCCGCCAGGGTCTACGAGAGCATCGGCGTCTACCTCGCCCACGCGCTCGCGCTCTACTATGACTTCTACGCCTTCAAGCATGTGCTGCTGCTCGGCCGCGTCATGTCCGGCAAGGGCGGCGACCTCGTGCTCGAAAAGTGCAAGGCCGTGCTCGCGGACGAGTATCCGGAGATAGCCGGGAACATCTTCCCGTCCCTGCCCGATGAGAAGTTCCGCCGCGTCGGCCAGTCCGCTGCCGCCGCGTCCCTGCCCGAGCTCAGATGAACAGAAAGCACATCGTCTGCTTCGGCGATTCGAACACCCACGGCTACTGCGGCGACCCCGCCGACTTCGACGGCGCGCCCCAGCCGGGCGGGGCCATGCGCTATTCGGAGGCCTCGCGCTGGCCGAGGCTGCTGCAAAAGGCGCTGGGGGAGGAGTACCTAATAATAGAGGAGGGCCTCAACGGCCGCACGACGGTATTCGAGGACCCGTACCGCCGCGGCTGGGACGGAGCGAGCTATATCCAGCCCTGCCTGATGAGCCACAAGCCGGTGGAGCTGCTCATCCTCATGCTCGGCACGAACGATGCCAAGGAGTGGTACGGCGCGACGGCGGAGCGCATCTGCGCGGGCATGGAATACCTCGTCTGCCGCGCTCAGAACACGCCCTGCTGGACGGAGCGCGGTCCGAACATCCTCGTCGTTGCCCCGCCGCCCATAGTCGAGGGCTATGAAAGCACCGAGAGCTTTGCCGAATTCGGCCCCGCAGCCCGGGAAAAGACCCTTGCCCTCGCGCGGCTCTATGAAAAGAGCGCCGGGCGGCTGGGCTGCGCGTTTTTCAACGCCGGGCCGGTGACTGAGGTCAACCGCGTGGACTGTGTGCACCTCACGCGCAAGGGCTGCCGCGGCCTTGCCGCCGCGCTTGAGGAAATCATTCCCGGGCTGTGCTGCTGAGTAATTGATATACAAGAGAATAAAACATTTCCTCCTGTGCAAAATAAGGACACATTTTCATGCACAGGAGGAATTATTTATGTACACACGCAAGGGGCTCACGCTCTGTGCGGTCCTGCTGTTGACGGCCATGGCGCTCACGGCGCTTGCTCCCGTCCTTCCCGCGCACGCCGAGGGCAGCGCGCCCGTGGCGCAGAACATGGAGCTCACGACTTACCGCAACGTCTCCGTCGGCGGCCGGCTCTCGGCGGTGGACCCCGACGGCGACACGCTGACCTTCCAGATCACCACCGAGCCGACCAAGGGCGAGATAGAGCTCACGGACGACGGCCGCTTTGTCTACACGCCCGATACCAACCGCCGCGGCCGCGACTATTTCGGCTATAAGGCCATGGATGCCGCGGGCAACTGCTCTCAGGAGGCCACGGTCATCATCCGCATAGAGAAACAGAAGACTAGCACGACCTACTCCGACCTCGCAGGAGATCCGAGCGGCTACGCGGCCACAATGCTCGCCGAGGAGGGCATCTTCGTCGGCCAGCAGCTCGGAGGAAGCTATGTCTTTGAGCCCGACCGTGAGGTCACGCGCGGCGAGTTCCTGGCCATGTGCATGGAGCTGGGCGGCGACGAGCTGATCTCTGCCGTCGCGGCCACGGGCTTTGCCGACGATGACTCCATCCCCGTCTGGCAGAAGCGCTACGTCGCCACGGCGCTGATGGATGGCGTCATAAGCGGCACCGAATCCGACGGTGATACCGTCTTCAATGCCGAGGAGGCCATCACGGTGCAGGAGGCGGCGGTGATGCTCAACAACGTACTGGGCGCCACCGACGTGCCCACTGCGGCCTTTGACAGCGTGGTCCCCGCCTGGGCCAGCCAGGCCACCGCCAACCTGACGGCCTGCGGCGTACTCAGCGTTTCCGCTCGCTATACGGATTCGCTCACCCGCGCCGACGCGGCTCAGATGCTCTGCGCAGCAATGGCTGTTCGCGACAGCCGCGAATAAGCGTGACAGGCAAAAAGCCGCCCCTTTTGGGGCGGCTTTCGCTGTTTTCGGGGGGATATTTGATGCTTACTGCGCGGCGACGGGCGCCTTCTTCGCGGCGGCCGCAGCCCAGGTCATGAGCACGGCGGCAACGGCGAGGACTATGGCTCCCGCGGCCTGCAACGTGTGGCCGGTGAAGCTCACGGTGGCGGCGTAGCCGTACACCAGAGCGGCCAGCGCGGCGACGAGGGAGATGACGCCCAGCGTCATGGCCGCAGTCTTGCCGCTCAGGCCGAGGATAGCGGCGACTATGCCGAGAACCGCAGCGGCCAGCATGAGGCCGTAGGTGACGGCGCGGCCGGTCAGCTCCTTGGTGGTGATGACGGTCTGCTCGTCAACGGTCTGATAGGCTGCCTCGATCGGGTCCATGCCTCCGTCTATCTTGGCCTTGATGTCGGCATTTTCGGCCAAAGTGGCGTAGCCGTCCTGGATCTGGGCCTCGCCGGCCTCGAACTCGTCGAGCTGCGCTTTACCGTCGGCCAGCTGCTGCTCGGCAGCCGCAAGCTCGGCCTCGCCGGCGGTGATCTCCTCGGCGGCCGCCTCAAGCTGGGCCTCGCCGGCTGCTAGCTCGGCTGCTGCCGCCTGGAGCTGCTGCTCACCGGCCGCGAGCTGCGCCGGGGCCGCGTCGAGCTGCTGCTTTACCGCCGCCAGCTGCTGTTCGGCTGCCGCAAGCTTCGCCGCAGCCGCCTCATACTCCTGCACCTGCGCGAGACCCTCCTCATAGGGGGCCAGCTGCGCCGCGCCAGCGTCAAGCTGGGACTTTGCGGCGGTAAGCTGCTGCTCACCGAGGTCTATCTGCTTCTTCGCCGAGCTGAGCTTCTGCTCCGCGGCATCGAGCGTCTTGGCCGCGGTCTCATACTCGGTCAGCTGCGCGAGCCCGGCCTCATAGCTGTCTATGAGGGCCTTGCCCTCGGCCAGCTTGGCGGCTGTGGCGTCGAGGGTCGCCTTGCTCTCGTCAAGCTGCTTCTTTGCCGTGTCAAGCTGGGCCTTTGTGGCCTCGGCCTGCTCGCCGGAGAGCTGACCGGCCTCCACGGCCGCGTTATACTGGGCGAGCTTGGTTTCGTACTCCGTCAGCTTCGTCTCATACTGAGCAAGCCCGGCGTCGTACTGCTTCTTGCCGGCGTCATACTGGAGCTTACCGGAGGTGTACTGGCTGCGCATGGCGTTTAGCTGTGCCTTGCCTGCCTCGTAGGCCTCCGTTTTTTCGGCGAGCGCGGCCTTGCCGGCCTCGTATTCGGCCAGACCCGCCTCATATTCTTTGACGCCGGCCTCATACTCGGCGAGCTTGGCGTTATACTGCTCCAGGCCCGCGTCGTAGGTGGCTTTGCCGGCGTCGTAGGCGGGTTTCATGGCCTCCAGCTGAGCCTTGCCCGCCTCATAGGCTTCGGTCTTTTCCGCAAGCGCAGCCTTGCCCGCTTCGTACTCGGCAAGGCCCGCGTTGTACTGCGCGAGGCCCGACTGGTACTCGGACTTCTTTGCAGCCAGCGTGGCCGCGCCCTGCTGATAGGCGACGCGCCCGGCTTCGACCTTTGCCTGTCCTGCGGCGTACTCCTCGCGGCCCGCCTCGAGCGCCGCCTTACCGGCCTCATAGTCCGCGAGCCCCTGCTCGTATGCCGCTTTGCCCGCCTCATAGTCCGCGCGCTTGGACTCAAGCTGCTCTACTCCGGCGGCGAGGGTGTCAATCTGTTCGAGGGTTTCCGCTTTTTCGGCTTCCTTGGCCTGCTTGACGTCGACGACATCTGAGATGCCCAGTCCCCCCGCGACAAGCCCAAACAGACAAGCCAGAATCATCACGACGCTGCACAGCTTCAGAAGTTTTTGCCCTTTCATGTCAGATTAGTCCTCCCAACATTTTTATTCAGGGATTGTTTTTCCGAACAGCCCTCTCTGTTCGCTACACATATTGGAGTATATGCCAGACTATGTTAAAAAGCAAGCAAATAATGCACTGAATGTAAGAAAAAATAACTAGCAGCGCTAAAATGGCGCGCAAAATATGTGCAATACGGAGAAAAACATTGTGCAATATTACTAAGAATTAAATGTTTGTGAGCTGATTGACATATCAAGCGGCAGGTGGTATGATTAAATCCCACGAAAGTGGAGATCAAAGACAAGCTGAGGTGAGCGCACGTGGAAAGCGGTTCCGGACGAAGTTGCGGAACAAAACGTAGAGGATACGGCAAGGCGGGCGCGCTCTCGGCTGCAAGGCTATGAGCATGCCTTTTCTTCCGTGCGCGCTGCGCCGCCGTACCCTCATGGATACGGCGGCTTTTTGCTGCCCGGAAGGAGGGTATGACCATGACTGTAACCGTACTCAAGGCCCTTCTGAAGGAGAAGAGGCTGAGATCAATTCATGACGTATTGTCCATGTATAACCCCGTGGACCTCGCGGAGCTCCTCTCGGAGCTGGATGACCGCGAGCTTGCCACGGTGTTCCGCATCCTCGACAAGCCCAAGGCGGCCGAGGTGTTCACCTACATGGACAAGGACCTGAGGCAGGAGCTCATAAAGACCTTTTCGAGCGCTGAAATAAACAGCCTATTTGAGGAGCTCTACGCCGACGACGCGGCGGATTTCCTTAGCGACATGCCTGCAAACTTTGTGACGCAGCTCCTGGAGAACGTCGGACCGGAGACGCGCCGGACGATAAATAATCTGCTGCAATACCCGGACGACAGCGCGGGCAGCATCATGACCGTTGAGTTCGTGGAGCTGGACCCGGAGATGACGGTGTCGGGCGCGCTGGACAAGATACGCCGCGTCGGCATAGACAGCGAGACGGTGTACAACTGCTACGCGGTGAAAAAGCACAAGCTGCTCGGCGTGGTGACGGCCAAGGACCTGCTCACGCACGAGGGCACGGAACCCATAGCGCCGCTGATACTCAGCGACTACATCTCCGTCAAGACGACGGACGACAGGGAATATGTCGCCAATCTTTTCCGCCGCTACGGGCTGATAGCCCTGCCCGTCGTGGACACGGAGGGCTGCATCGTAGGCATCGTCACCTTTGACGACGCCATAGGCGTCCTCACGGAGGAGACGACGGAGGACATGCAGAAGATGGCCGCGATGGAAGCCAACACCGAGCCATATCTCAAGACCCCTGCGTGGAAGCACGCGAAGCACCGCATCGTCTGGCTGCTGGTGCTGATGCTCTCGGCCACCATCACGGGTGCGATAATCTCGAAGTACGAGGCGGCCTTTGCCGCGGTCCCGCTGCTGGTGTCCTTCATCCCGATGATAATGGACACGGGCGGCAACTGCGGCTCCCAGAGCTCCACGCTGATAATCCGCGGCCTCGCGGTGGATGAGCTGCACTTTTCGGACACCTTGAAGGTGGTCTGGAAGGAGCTGCGCGTGGCGTTGCTGGTGGGCCTGGGCCTCGCCATAGCGGATTCCGCCTTTGTTATGCTGCGCTACGGCGACATACGGCTTGCCGGGGTGGTGTCGCTGTCCATGTTCTTCACGGTCATATGCGCCAAGGTCACGGGCGGACTGCTGCCCATTGCTGCAAAGCGCCTGGGTCTGGACCCGGCGCTGATGGCGGCGCCGCTCATCACCACCGTGGTGGACACTGTGGCGATGTTCATATACTTCACCATCGCGACGATGCTGTTCCAGCTTTAAAAAAAGCGCCGCAGACGTACAGTCTGCGGCGCTTTATGCTGCGCACGAATATTCAGTCATTCAGTCCGGAACCGGTGCGTTGACCTCGGAGGGCGCGCGGACGGTGAAGCCGTTGTCCTTGATATAGCTGAGCACGGAGGGCATGCAGGCATCCGTGGCATCGCAGCAGAGGATGCGCGCGTCGAGCCGCGAGGGGCGGTATTCGAGGTAGGCGGTTATGAGCGAGATGTAGGAGAGACCGGCGCCGTTTTGTATGCAGTCCGTGTCGTAATCCCAGAACACCAGGCCGGAGATATCCGCGACATGGATGCAGGCGGCGTCGTACTCGGGCGCGGAGGAGGCGATGAGCAGGGTCTTGACCCGTGCAGCGTCGAGCAGAAGGGAGGATATCTCGGCGTACTCGGCGCTGGGGTCCGTGGAGCAGAGCGCGCCCACGCTGTGGCCCTCGCCTACGATGCGGCGGACGGTGTCCGGGCTCTCGCGGATCTCGTCGGCGGTGAGGAAGAAGGCGCCGCTGACGCCGTATTCGGAAAGCGTGTCGAGCAGAGTGTCCGAGGGCAGGCCGACGAAGCTGAGATAGACAAGGCTTCCGGAATCGGAGGCCGTGCCTCCACCGCCCCAGGAGCCGTCGCCCGTGCCGCCGGAGCCGACATAGGCGTTGTAGCGGCTGACCATGAGCGGCTTGGCCGCGGTCAGGAACTGGTCGTCCGTGAGGAAGACGGAGCTGTCCTTTATGCGGCAGACGTCGCCGTGCTCACCGCCGTCGATGTAGGACCAGGAGAGGCCGTACTGCCCGCAGATGAAGTCGAGCGGGACGTATATCTGACCTCCGCGGCTGATGGGGGTTATGTTATAGTAAGTGCCGTTGCCGTCGTAGGTCTCGCCGGTGTTCAGGTCAAAGTAGAGCTGCTTGGACGAGGAGTAGAGCGAGGCGGTGTTGCTGCTCTGGTGGAATGAGTTGTAGATCTTGAAGTTTACAAATACGGTGTAGGGGACGTAGATGGTGGAGTTCTGCCAGTAGGGCTGGTATGTGAGCTCGAGCAGGTTGTCGTTCGTAGCGATAAAGCAGACGCCGGACCCGGAGGCCGAAGCGGCGCTCATGGCCGGCAGCAGGCAGAACACCAGGCAGACGATGAGGCAGATGGAAAGCAGTCTGCGCATGGCGATTCACCTCCAAAATTATTGCAAATATTCTACCATAAAAAAAGTGTCGCCGCAAGAAAACAAAAATCGAAAAAACTCTTGACATATGGCGAATCATTTGGTATATTACAAAAGCCGCTTGTGGCCGAGTAGTTCAGTCGGTTAGAACGCTAGCCTGTCACGCTAGAGGCCGAGGGTTCAAGTCCCTTCTCGGTCGCCACTCCCCACGGCGAAAGCCGTGGGGAAAGCTATGCTGCTGTAGCTCAGCAGGTAGAGCGCATCCTTGGTAAGGATGAGGTCCCCGGTCCGAATCCGGGCAGCAGCTCCAGAAAGCACCTGACGAAAGTCGGGTGCTTTTTGTTTTAAGCACGACACTTGCGCTGGAATCATTGACACCTGCGCTGGAATCATTTATAATTTTACCATAATTGGTAAATTATATTTAATTTCAGAGGGGGTGAAAACAGTATGAAGAAACTGACGGCAATAGTTGTGTTCTGTGCGGCTTTGCTGCTCTCGGGTTGCGGTGCGAAAGCTGCGGAACCGGCTCCGCCCGAAACCACAGCTCAGCTTGAGCAGAGCGAGCGTATCGCGGAGCTGGAGGCGCGGCTCGAAGAAGCTGAGGCTGAACTGGCGCGGCTTGGAGAACAGAGCGAGTACGCCTATTACAACATGATCCGCGTCGACCCCGACTTCAGCCAGGCCATCGTGAACTGCCCTGATGGTATACTGACCTCGCCGGTCGAACCGGGGCTCAAGTGCGGTCATCCGATGGAAAACGAATACGTCGAGGTGGTCGCAAAGTGCCGCGTGAAGGAAAACGTTGCTCTTACAGAACCGCACGAGGAATGGCTGCTCATTGAGTGCGCCGTGATGGACGCTTCCGAAGGCTCGCTCGGCTGGATACCGGCGGAGTGCGCCGCGGAGTACACGGCCGAAAACATGGACACCGTCACTTGGCCGCTGAAGGTCGACGAGAGCAAGGCGGACTGGGACCATGGCCTCGTCAGCATCGGCTCCGTGGAGGACGGCGTCGCGCATATAGGCTATGCTGGCGGAAGCGAGGATATGCCGGCGGAGAGCATCCTTCGCCCCGAGCCTGGGGTCACCGGTTGGTTTGGCTGATACTCAGCGGCTGCTCTAAAAACTCAGCCAAAAGCTCAATGAGATAGTCAAGACCCGCAGTCTTTTGACTGCGGGTCTTATTTATATTCGGCTCACAGGAATCTGCGTATCGGTATGGTGACAACTCGGAGTATGAGGTACAGCAGCCACTTGAAAAAGCCCACACTGCGGGGGACATAGTTTTCGCCGTCGGTATATTCGCCGTCTTGGCTGATACTTCGGCTGAAGCTCTTGTCGTACTGCTCCTGCGCGCGCATGACGGCGCAGAGCTCCTCAGAATCCACCGCCAGCATCAGCTCGGTGTCCTGATACGTGCTGCGCATATCCATGTTCCACGACCCGGTTATGCACATCCTGTTGCCGACGAGCACCGCCTTGGCGTGACATGAGCGCTCCGCCAGATACTCATACACCGTCACACCGGTCTCGAGGATGTTTTTGCGCTGATTGAGATAATCAGCGCAGCCCATGATGTTGGCGCCGCCGGAGACGCTGTTGGTTATGATGTCCACCTCCGTCATCGAGGCGGTCTCGGCCAGCGAAGCGTACATGTCGCGGTCACAGATGACGTAGGGACTGTACACCGTCACCTGCCCGCCGCTGCGCATCAGCTCATTGAGCATATACCACAGCTCCGGAGCTTTGTTTTCCGCCTCGACCGGATTCGAAAGCAGGCTGATTTTGCGCGTCGGCAGGGTGATAGCTTCCCAGTCATAGACCTCGGTCGGCTCTGACGCCAGGCTTTGAAGCTCCAGGCGAGCCTCCGACACCCGTTTCGTCTCTTTGCCGGGCGAGAAGTCGCGGCAGTCCGGGAGCGCCCATATGCGCTCAAAATAGCCCCTGAGCTGGGCGAGTGAGCTGCCCTCTCCGCCGTCTGAACAGACCAGCAGGTCGTTATCCACGTTTTTGCGGGAATCATAGTTGCCCAGGAACTGGTTTGATGTATTACGGCCGCCGAGAAGGTATAGGCTGTCGTCGACGATTATATATTTGTCGTGCATGCGCGCCTGCAGCTTCCACGGCTTGAGCAGATTTACGGGGTTGTATATGCGCACGGATACGTTCTCGGTAGAGGCCAGGGCGCGAAAATAGGGGTTGCCGCTCATGTCCAGCAGCCCGCTGATGCCGTCGACGAGAAGCCGTACCCGGACTCCGCGCTCCGCGGCGGACATGAGAGCGGCAATGACCTCGCGTCCGGCCTCGTCGGGCGAGAAGTCGAAGGTGGACATGATTATCTCGTCTTGTGCCTGCGCCATCATGGACAGCCGGTATTGCAGCGCGTCGCCATTGTCCCGCACAAAGGCCGCCCGCTCGCTGCCCGTGGATGGAGAAAAGCAGTTTTCCGCCCTGAAGCTGTCCTTGAGTTCAGAGGATACCTGCTTGTGCCGCAGATAGGGTATTGTCAGCGCGGCTATGTAGAGAGCGACGACTATCAGTACATACAGTACGACCGACTTTGCGCTCAGCTTGGGTTTTTTGAGCTTATTCAATCCAATTCCTCCGATGACGTGCAGCTGCCTGTTTGTTCAATAGTAGCACAGGCGCTGCGAGTTTGCCACTTTGCCGGGATATCATTGCAGAATATGCCAGGCTGGTCAAAACAAGACCATGAATTCAAAATATGATAATTAACAATCCAAAATTGCTTTAAAAACGGAAACTGCGCAATATACCTGTGCTGTGTTGAAAAAATGTGTTTGACATTTAACGATACCTTTGTTATCCTTGACAGTATAAAAGGTGTTTTGGCAAAGCAAATTGGGCAAAAAAACAAGCGCTTGACAGAGGGGGATTTGAATGAGAGACCTGAAGCACCTGATTTTCTTTGAAGACCTGCTCCAGGAGGCGAACAACGACCTCGTGAAGCGGGCCAAGGGCGAGGGGAAGCGCGCCTTGGGCTACACCTGCTATTTCATGCCGGAGGTACTGCTCGACCTGCCCGGCTGCTTCGGGGTGAGGCTGCGCGCGCCGAGGTGCACCTCGCCTGACATCGCCACCTATTACATGTCCGGCCGCACCTGCCACTATGGCCGCAGCCTGCTCGAGCGCGCGCTTGAGGGCGGCTACAACTTCCTGGACGCCGAGATGGCCACGGAGACCTGCACCGTCACCTGCCGCTTCCAGGAGCACATGCAGATGATGGACCTCATCCAGAACCCGGATTTCTTCTGCGAATTCACCGACGTGCCCTTTAAAAAGACGGAGAACAGCTTTGAGCACTACCGCGAGCAGCTCCGCGCACATGTTTTGAAGCCGCTGCACGAGAAATTCGGCATCGACACCTCGGACGAGGCGCTCATGCGCACGATCGAAGAGCACAACGAGGTCTGCCGGCTCATAAAAGAGATCGGCGACTACCGCAAGCTGGACAATCCGACGATAACAGGCTATGAGTTCCACGTCATACAGCTCGTGACGCTGGTGTGTCCCAAGTATCTGATTTTGCCCTATCTGCGCGAGACCGCGGAGGAGCTGCGCACGCGCGAGGCGGACCCGAAGCCCTGGTTCCGCTGCAAGGTCATGCTCTCCGGCTCCGAGAACGACGACCCGGGCTTCACACAGCTCATAGAGGGCTGCGGCGCCATGGTCGTGGCCGACCGCTACTGCTACGGCTCAATGCCCAGCAGGGAGGAGATAGTCGTTGAGGAGGGCCAGGAGCCGCTGGACGCCATCGCACGGCACTACCTCAAGACCGGCATGTGCCCGCGCTTCATGGGTCAGGACGAGATGCGCGGCCGCAAAAAGCAGCTCGCGGACATCGCCCGCGAGTATCACGCCGACGGCATCATCGTGGAGAGCAACAAGTTCTGCGAGTACTGGAGCTATGAGCGCACGATCAACACCATCGTGCTCAAGCGCGACTTCGGTATACCGGTCTGCTCCATTGAGAAGGAGTACATAAACAGCGCGTCGGGTCAGCTCCGGACCCGGTTCCAGGCGTTTATCGAGAGCATTGAGATAAAGAAAATACAGGAGGGCAAGTGAAGATGAAAATCAAGAACGTTAAGAAGCTTGCCCGGGATTTCTGGTACGGCAAGCCGCACGGCGAGCGGCGCCTGGGCGACCTGTACATCCCCAAGACCGGCCTCTACAAGCACCGCGAGTGGCGCGGTTTCAAGGACACGATGTACTACTTCAACCGCATCTGGCTCTATAACTACGGCATGATGGTGCACGACATCATGAAATACGGCGGCATTGCAAATTTTGCAAAGGGCGTGTGGCGCTACCGCTGGGTAGGTCAGACCTACCTGACCGTCATGCACTGGTTTGACCGCGGCTTCGAGGGCATGCGCGGGCCGACGCTCGCCGCCTCCGCCTGGCATTACAGAGCCATGGTCAATGAGACGATAAGGCAGTTCATGCGCATGTTCTCCGCGGACGCGAACATCCACGGCGGCAAGCGCAACGCGCTGTGGTATAAGACCCCAGCCCACGACGAGACCGTCGCCGGCGCCATCTTCTACCCCTGGCGCGACAGGATGGACGACGTGCCGCTGCAGATGGTGCCGTATTTCGTCACCTGCCACGTCAACTGCCACACGGTGCTCAACTACATAGACGCCGCGCAGTCCATCGGCCTGCCCGGCGACCCCTGCCCGATGTGCCAGGCCGAGGCCGGACTCTCCATCCTCGACGACATGCCGGATTACTTCCCCTTCCTCGTCACCTCGAACGAGGCCTGCGACGGCTCCGTGGGCACCTCCATACTCCAGGACTGGGCCTACGACAAGCCGCTCTTCGCCATGCCTCAGCCCATGCAGTTCGACGACCCGCTGGTGCAGAAGCACTGCCGCCGCGAGATAGAGGAGTGCTGGAAGTTCATCGAGGAGCAGACGGGTCTGCCCTTCGACTACGATGTGTTCGTGAGCTACATCGAGAAATACAACAAGCTCACGGTGTTCGAGCGCGAGAAGTGGGACGTCGCGGCGAACACGCCGTACTATCCGATAAACGGCGTGGCCCAGGCACTCTACCGCATCTACTACTCCCAGGCGGGCTATCGCGATATCTGGGCGCAGACCGACAAGCGAGTGAAGAAGATAATGTACCGCTGTGTGGAGAAGAAGATAAACACCTTCCCGGAGACTCGCCACCGCGTGCTGGCCTGGAGCTGCGCGCCTCTCTACTACTCTCACTGGTGCACCTGGGCCTACAACTGCTGGGGCCTCAACACCATTATGAACATGGACTCCCTGATGTTCGACATAGTCATGCGCACGGACACGAAGGAGCACCTCATGGAGGACTTCACGCTCTACAACGAGTGGGCGCCCATGCGCCGCATGGCCGTCGGCGGCTACAAGCACATCTTCGAGATATGGGAGAACATGGAGCGCTTCAACTGCGACATGGTCATGATGTACGACCAGGTGCAGTGCAAGGGCATGCAGGGCATAACCGGCATGTTCGAGGACGAGTTCCGCAAGCGCAGCATTCACGCCATATGGATGCCGCACGCGCTGCCCGACAGCCGCACGGTGTCGCGTATGGAGATACGCCGCATAGTGAACGACTACATGTTCACCGTCATGCACGAGGAGCCGCTTGACCCGTCGCTGCTCGAGTTTGACGACTCCATGAGCTGGTAAGGGGGGCAGGAAAATGCGGAAACTTAAAAAGACTCTGGGCATACTCGCGGGAGTTGGGGCCGCGGTATATGCGGGACTGTTTGCTGTGTTTTACTTCGACCTGGACGGCAAGGCGCTGTTCTACGTCGTGGAGCCCTTCCTCAAGAAGCACTACGACGGCATGGAGCGCCGGGATATAATGCAGCAGAACTATGACATCGACAAGTTCCCGAAGTATGAATATGACGTGTGATAAAGAGGGGGAAAAGATGAAATATTACGGAGGATGCGACGTCGGCTCCACTTATACGAAGGCAGTGATACTTGACGAGA